>Ga0209344_10001121_pt1 | contig 37207 bp, 31 predicted proteins | sample Cruoilmetagenom6_FD_187293 | JGI IMG/M metagenome (GOLD analysis project Ga0209344, IMG submission 187293) | Oil polluted marine microbial communities from Coal Oil Point, Santa Barbara, California, USA - Santa Barbara Oil Seep Sample 6 (SPAdes)... | ecosystem: Environmental > Aquatic > Marine...
CCTGGGTCAGTTGTCGGTATCCCATTCTCTGCTTCACTTTGGTCGGTAAAGTCGAGAGGGTACCGGCGCTGGCCCTCCTTCCTCTACTGTGTGATCCAAAGTGCTGCGGTTATTCTATGAATCCAGGCGGTAAATCGAATTATTTGGCCAATGGATAGGAATAACGAGATGCCACTGATGAGGGGGAAACTGCATTGATTGGGATATGGCTAAATTAGCACTTTCACGAACAAGTCGTATCTGCTCTCCGGCGATGTCCACAATATCACCCGAAAATCGCCCTTCCTGGACTTGGTCAAACTCCTGCTGCCAGCCCGCCAGACTTAGAGCGTGCTCGGTAACATCCCCACAATGCTTAAGGGTAACGGTCATAAAGATAGCCCACGTAGTTCATGTTGTTAGCCGGGGCGAGTCCAGCCGCCATTATAACCTTACTCATTTTTTGAATAATAAAAGGTAGTGTATCTGCTTACTTTTGCCTAGAGTATAGGCATAGTCATTAAAATGTTAACAAAATTAAAAATGAGGAAAACCTCATGCAAACAGCGAACACAACAACACGCTCTTTTGATGCTTGGTTAGCCGCATTGCGTGACGTATGTGGCAGCTTTGACTCCAAACCGGAATGGCGGCAACGCTTTCAAGGCAGTGTTTCTAAACGCCATCAGGCGGGGATCGAAATTGCAGGTATCACCACTAACGTCGAGCGTATCTTCCATCGTCAGCCGCCTTCAACAAGCGATGAAACGGAACACTGCTTCCTGGTCGTCCAGAAACAGGGGCAGGCCACCCTGGTGCAAAATAACCAGCAACTCAAAATGCGCCCAGGCGAAATGGCGCTGCTGGATTCTGCGAAAGCGTGCGAAATACTGCCCCATGGCCTGATTGAGCACGACTCTTTCCACTTGCCCCGTGAAGAGTTGACACGGCATTTTGGGGAGCAGCCTATCCCCTTTATGAAAATTTCGGCTAACTGCGCTAGTGGCCAGATATTGCAGCTGATCGTTAGCCGCATGGTCACAGGGCAAATTACCGCCACTGAAACCGAATCGATCAGCCATAGCGTCACCAACTCATTAATTTCCCTGCTACCCGCGATCTACCAAAACCAGCAACCCTCAGCGATGCTTTTGGAACAGGCAGGCGATACCCTTTATGAGTGCATTTTGCGCTTCATTGACCATCACTTGCATGAAGATGAACTGGGCCCAGCCCTGATGGCAAAGCAGTTTCATATTTCAACCCGCCAGCTCTACCGACTTTTCGAACAGCACGACGAATCCGTCTGTCGCTACGTACAGTATCAACGCCTGGAACGCTGCGCGGAGGAGCTTGCCAGCCAGCAGAAATGCCAACAGTCGATCACCCAGATTGCTTATAAATGGGGCTTCACTGACTCTGCCCACTTCAGCCGTTCATTCAAGCGTCGCTTCAACAGCTCGCCCCGGGAATACCGGCGAATGAGTTTAAACAACGCTAGCTAGCCGATAAGCAGCGCCTGCTGCGGTACAGGCGCTGTTGTCGTTTTAGTAAGCGATACAAATGGACTTAAGCTTGGTATAGGAGTAGATCGCTTCCTGCCCAAACTCTTTACCAATGCCTGACTGTTTAAAGCCACCGAATGGCAGGCTGGGATCCAGGGTCACATGGGTGTTCACCCAAACGGTGCCCGCTTCAATCTCTGGCGTTAAGCGCATCGCTTCGGACAAACTCTCTGTCCATAGGCTGGCGGCTAGCCCCAGCTCGCTGTCGTTAACCATAGCCAGCGCCTCATTCACATCATCAAACGGAATCACTGTCAGGATCGGCCCAAACGCTTCCTCACGCACAATATCGAACGTTTGCTTGGCGTCACTGATGATGACCGGCGAAACATAGAAGCCCTCTTCGGGCACCTGGACGCCGTAATGTACGTTGGCGCCCTGAGCTTTGGCGCGCTCAAGATGCTGCAGGATACTGCGCTGATGGCGTTGCGAAACCACAGGGTTGACCTGCGCCTGAGGATCCATACCTGGGCCTACAGACATCTGGTCAACCACGCTGCGCAACCGGCTGCAGAATTCATCGTGCAGGCTACGGTGCACGTAAAAGCGTGACGCGGCGGCACACACCTGACCTTGATTAAGCAATCCGCCCATGAGCGCACCGTTGACCGCTTTCTCGATATCCGCATCTGCCAACACCAGCATGGGGTTTTTGCCACCCAGCTCCAGCGAGAATGAGGCCATATGATCAACCGCGGCATGACCAATCACTTTACCCACCTCAGTACTGCCGGTGAAAGTGACTTTGTCCACATCCGCATGGCCCGCTAAATGCTGCCCCACCACCGAGCCTGACCCCAGGATCACATTGAATACGCCCTTAGGCACACCCGCTTCAACGGCAAGTTCAGCCAGCCGAAGTACGGAAAGCGGAGTCTCAGAAGCAGGTTTTACAACCACAGAGCATCCGGCGGCCAGCGCTGGGATCGCTTTCCACAGCGCTATCATCATGGGGAAATTCCACGGCACGATCGCAGCGACGACACCAACAGGCTGGCGGAGGGTATAGGCGTTAAAGTTAGCGCCTTCAGGCATGCCAATCGACACGTCGCCGGTCTTGCCTTCCAGCTTCGTGGTCCAGCCCGCCATGTAGCGGATAAAATCAACTGAAAAGCCGGCATCGACGGCCCTGGAGATATTGATCGACTTCCCTTGGTTGAGCGTTTCAATCTGGGCAAGCTCTTCGCTGTGCTGTTCAACGAGGTCAGCAAATTTGAGCAAAATGCGCTCCCGTTGCGCCGGGCTCATACCTCGCCAGCGCCGATCATCAAAGCTGCCCTTGGTGATAGCGACCGCTTCGTCTGCCAGCGCCACATCGCCCTGGGCCACCGTGCTTAATTGACTGCCATCCGCCGGGTTAATAATGGCAATAGGATTTCCCTGCTCACGAAATCCTCCATCAATGAAAGACCCACGGGCACGCTGTAAAAAAGCCTCTACGTCAGGTAACGCTACGATTAACTTATTAGTCATATCAAAATCCTCTTGATCAATATTCAAAACGCTCAACCAATGGATGGCATGTAGCCCTCACGTGGGCACTGCCACCCAAGTTCTCCTCGCGTTTGTTACCTCAGAAATTAAATCCCAGCAGTAATTGGGTATACAGGTTAGCGCTGTCTCTGCCGATCTGGCTGCCACCGCCTGCGGCAGAAGTATCCGGGTCATAACGCCCGATCAAAGGCATCACCCACCAGCGTTCACTGGGCGCCCAAAAAGCGTAAAGATTGACCTCCTGCCCATCCACGTTGGGGCCTGCTTCGCTAGACAGGGTATGGAAGTCGTAAAGCATAGCGCCCAGACTCAAGCTGTCCGATGGTGTAAGCGTCACGTTAAGCTGCTGGACGCGGGAGTTCGAATTGAAGGGGCCGGCATAGTTGGCCGCCACCTCTCCCTGAAACCAGGTGCCCAACGCTCGGCCGTTACCATAGAATAACGGGTCGTACTGATCGGAGAAGCGGCTGAACCGGTAGCTAACGCTAGGCGTCCATGGCGCGTCTGAGAATGTCCAGCCTGCTTCCAGGTACCAGGCATTTTCGTCCTCTGAACTACCATTTCGCTGTAGTGCGTACTCACCAGAAAGAAACAGGTTTTCGACACCGGCATTGCCTTGCCCCCGCACGCTATAGACCTTAACGTTTTCGCGGTCAGGGTAGAGAAAAGCATAGTCGTCGTCCGTACTCAGTACATCAAGATAGGTAACGCCAAGCGTGCCGTTGTCGGTCACACGCTCAAAATTCGCAATCCCCAGCGCCGGTTTGGCCTGAGCTGGATTGTCTGACTCCAGCCACATAACATCCCCGCGCCAGCCTTGCTCGCCCCCCAAGCGTAGAACAGCGGTTTTTTCAAACGCTTGTCGCCCAGCTAAATAGTAGGCACCTCCCCGGTCTAGGTCGCCACCTAGCACACCCTCACCAAAGCTGAGGGCATCCCCGGAAATCAAAAAACCATCGCCGAGCTGGATACGCTGACGGCCCAGTGAGAAATCAAGGCCGTCTTCACCCAGGGCGGCCACGGTATCGCCTGATTTCCAGCCGACATAAAGATTTTCAAGTCGCGTTTTGCGCTCGTCCCCGGTCGTAAAGCCAGCCGCGTCTCCTTGACCAAGCGTCGCGCTGGACACCCAGGCCACATTGGCATAAAGCGAGCTGCGTTGAAGCGAATGGGCGGCGTCCAGGCCGTATTTGGCGTACCCCTCCTGCCAGTCTCGCCCGCCAGCCTTGCTCGTTTCGGACTGCGCATAGCCCTGTTGACTATGAAAGGCGCCCACCACCACCTCAACGTTGGCCTCTATGTGGGTAGTCTCGTTATCGACCAGCTCAGCGGCACGGGCGCTGTTTAACGAAGCGGTTAGCGCGCCAGTGGCAATAGCGGTCACAGGCAGCAAGGCGGAATAGCGTAGCTTCATCATGAAGAGATCCCTTGTTATTTTGCACGGCTTGCTTGGATATTAGGCACTGCGTATTGGTTAACCTGACTCAGATTATTCAGTCACGCAGAGCATCTCTTGTCATTGTTTGACGAAAAACTGCCTCTCCTTGCCTGCGTCCTTTACTGGCGACCATGGGGAACAAAAAAACCGGCGCTGAGGCCGGTATAAAGGTTGGATGGAAGCGCGCTAAAGCAGCGTGGTTTTCATAGCCATGCTATAGCCACACCAAGGAGAGAGCGGGGACAAATACGACAATCGCAATACGCACCACGTCCGCCCCAATAAACGGCAAGATACCTCGATTGACGGTGGCCAAAGACGCGCCTCTGCTATATTTCTGCACGATAAACAAATTCATGCCCATCGGCGGTGTTATCAGGCCAATCTCCACCACCATCAGCGCGACGATACCGAACCAAATTGACTTTGCACTGGCGTCCAGACCAAATAGCTCCAGCCCCATGACAATGGGGTAAAAGATAGGGATGGTTAACATGATCATAGACAGCGAATCCATCACACAGCCCAGCAGCAGATATATAAGCAAGATGATCAGCAGCACCGCCAGCGGTGCCAAACCGCTGCTGAGTATCCACTCTGCCAGCGTACTCGGTAACTGCCCCAGCGCCAGGCCGCTGTTCAACAGGTCAGCGCCGATTACTACCAGATAGATCATGGCGGTCGCTTCCGCCGTCCCTACCAGGCTTTTATAGACTCCTTGCCAGCGCATGCCTCCACGCCATAGGGCATACAGACCACAGGCCGCCGCCCCAATGGAAGCGGCTTCGGTTAAATTTGCCCACCCCCCATACAGCCCAAAGATGACAACGACAAAGATAACCAGTATCGGCGCAATGTCGCGCAAACTGATTAACCGCTCGGCCCAGGAGTGGCGAGGGGCTCTGGCAACACCACGCATCGTCCTGATGGCCATGATACGAATAACCAGCAGATAGCCTGCCACCGCTAACAGCCCAGGCACGATCGCCGCCATAAAGAGCGCCGCAATCGATTCCTGGGTCAGTACCGCATAAACGATTAACGGCACAGAAGGGGGAATCAGGATGCCCAGGGTGCCGGCTGCTGCCACGGTACCCGTCGCGAGGCGCTGTCCATAGTGATAGCGCTCCAACTCTGGAAGAGCCACTTGACTCATGGTAGTGGCGGTCGCCAAAGAGGAGCCGCAAATGGCACCGAAGCCTGCACAAGCACCGGCCGCCGACATCGCCAAACCACCTCGCCAGTGGCCTATCCAACTAGCACAGGCCCGGAACAAGGCAGCGGATAAACCGCCGTGAATGGCAAACTGGCCCATCAAGATGAAAATCGGAATGACCGCCAGGTCATAGCTGGAGAAACGGGCGTAGACCAAATTGTTAAGCGTAAAGAGCAGTGACCGGGTATCACCGCCATTCACTAACCAGTAACAGATCGCACCGGCCACCAGCATGGCGACCCCAACGTGCCATCGCACCCCCAGCATCACCAATAAGATGCCCAGCGAGATAGCACCTATTTCAAGGCCGCCCATCATAGACTGTCCCCCTCTGACGCTGCCGCTTCCACATCGTGAGCAACGCAGTAAATGCCCTGATAAAGCGCGCACATGCCCAGCATGGCAATGCCAGGAAGCATGGCTGCCTGAGGAATCCACTGAGGGATACCAAGCTGAACGCTTTGGGCGTTATAGGTCAGGCTGTCGAGCGCTAACAGAGCCGTTCGCCAAACCAAGAGCCCGCTCACCAGAGCGAGCACTAAATGGGCAATCGCCAACAGGACGCGGTTAAATAGCGCTGGCAAGAACGTTCCGACGATATCCACGCGGATATGACGGTCGTTGATCTCACACAGCGGAAGAAAGCAGGCCACTGCGACAGCAATCAACATTTGCAGCAACTCAATATCCCCTGATATGGGGGCTGACCAAAGTCGCCGCCCTAACATCGACAGCAGAGAAATACCGATGGCCGACAGCAGTAACACACCGCCTGCCATCGCCATCGCAATGGCTAACCGTCTCAGTACTATTCTTGTCATCACCCTCTCCAAACGGCTCGACTCGCCCTACTGATCTGACGCTTTCAGGCGTAGGTCTGGAACCTGCTCGTCAACCATTGCGGCAAGCGCCTCCGCCAAGGCGCGACGATCAATACCGTCGTCGCTATTGTCCATCCACTCGGTAGCGATACCGCGCGTCGCTGAGTTCATTTCCTGCCAAGCCGCATCGTCCAGGGTGATAATCGTATGCGCCGGGTCAGCTTCAATGCTGCTTCGAGCGTCGCTGATGGCCGCATCCCAGGCGCTGCCGAAGCGTTCGGAGAGCACCTCACCGCTGAGCGAGTCAAGCACCTCCCGCGCCTCATCCGGCAAGCGGTCATAGCTGCGTTGATTCATCAACAGCGCCAGCACAGTCACGGTGGCAGTCGCCTGGTCGTCGGCATTTTCGGTGTGATAAAAAGTCACTTCATTTAGCTTGGTCGGTGGCACCACTTCCCATCCGGCCGTAGCTCCATCGATAACGCCTTTGGCCAGCGTATCGGCGATCTGTGCGGGCGGCATGCTGACTGCTGAGGCCCCCATTTCATCGATAATCCTGGATGCCATACGCGTAGGCGATCTGAGCCGTTGGCCACTCATACTCTCAAGGTTACGAATTGGGGTTTCCCGCGTATGGAGCACGCTGCCACCATCACTGTGCACCGCTAAGACTTTATAATCTTCAAAGTCTTCCGCAGCGTGCTCTTGGGAGAACTGCCAGGCAATGCGGCTCGCTTCAACGCCACCAGAAGGCAGTACAAAAGGCAGTTCCATCGCCTCGCTGCGAGGGAAACGACCAGCGGAGTACCCCAACGCCGTCCATGCGATATCAACCACGCCGTTACGAACGGTATCGGCAAGCTGGGCGGGCGTTCCCCCCAGTTGCATTGAGGGGTATATCTGACAGCGCAGCTCACCCTCAGATTGGGCCTCAAGATCTTCGCACCATGGTTCAATGACCTGCTGCTGAGCATTCGACATAGCAGGCAAGAAATGCATGATTCTTAAGGTTGTTGCCGCTTGAGCGGGCAGCGACGCGGCCATGGAAGCCACCACAGCTACGCCAAGGCTGAGACGTAGGCGACGGGGCAGGAACGGGGATTGAGGCATGACTTTCTCCATTACTTATTATAGATACCAGAGGTTTATTGGGGTGGTCACTGCTAAATTATCATTTTGTTAATATATAAACAAAAATAAGTGAGAGCGGGAAGCCATCCGTTAGTCGTAGACAATTAAAATATTGTTAATATTTTAACAATATCACAATCAACATCTTTAAAATAATCTAACGATGCCCCTTAAACGTGAAGGAGCCAGCGCTTAGCGCTGGCTCACAGGCGGGATCATTCTGAGCGGCTACTATTCATACGCCAACGGTGAAGATGGGTTTAAAGAAAGCGGCGAGCTCTTCGGTGGCCGATAGCGGCAGAACATGGGCCACATATTGATCAGGGCGAACCACTACCACGGCACCATGACGGTCAATGCTACGCGCACTGAAAATATCGTCGTCCGGGAGACACCCGAAAACATTTTCTAAATTGACCAGCGCAAAGGGGCCGACTTCCGGCTTGAAAGCTTCAGGCACCCGTGTGATATCAATCTCCTCGTGCGGCTGCTGATAGATCACCTTGACATCAAACCAGGTACTCACGCCCTCAGTCTGCGGCGCCACCTGCAGCGGCGATTGTGGTGACGTCTTCAACCACGTGGCAAATTCATCGATGGCCGAAGGCGTATCGACTGCCGCTGAGTCGGCAAATACATACAGACGCCAGCGCCCATCGGCTTCAGCCAGATGCCCCAGCTGCAGCGGGTTAGCGTCACACACTCGGATCGCTGGCGCCGACTTAAAGCGTTTGCCGACTGGAAACCCAGCGGCAAGGGCTTGATAGGTTGTCTCCCCAATGATCATCGATGGCTGATATTCCGTCATAAAGCCAGCGGGGAACTCAATGGTCCGCATGTAGAAATCTTCCAGCTCGGACGGGTCTTCAAACTCCTCCGGGCGCTTGGCCATCATCGACGACCACTGTTTATCAAAGTCGATTAAGTTTTTAGCCACCACCTGGCGCTCGGCGGAGTAGGTAGATAACAGGCTGGCGGGGCTGACGCCGGTCAATACATGGCCTAGCTTCCAACCTAGGTTGAAACCATCCTGCATGGAAACATTCATGCCCTGCCCGGCCTTGGCACTGTGGGTGTGGCAGGCATCGCCAGTAATGAAAACCCGGGGCAGGCGACCAGCATCCGGATTCTCGACGTCATCGAAGCGGTCACTGAGGCGATGCCCCACTTCGTAAACGCTGTGCCAGGCCACATGGCGTACATCCAGTTGGTAGGGGTGCATGATTTCATTGGCTTTGGCGATGATGGTGTCAATCGGCGTTTCGCGCACTTTATTGCTGCCATCCGCCGGCACTTCACCGAGATCCACGTACATTCTGAACAAGTGACCACCTTCGCGGGGAATAAGTAGAATACTGCCCCCCGAGTGCGACTGAATGGCACATTTCGTACGGATATCGGGAAAGTCGGTGACCGCCAGTACATCCATGACCCCCCAGGCATGATTCGCCTGATCACCCGCCAGGGTGCAACCAATGGCTGAGCGTACACCGCTGCGCGCCCCATCACACCCGACTACGTATTTAGCCCGTACCGTTCGGCTAAGCCCCTCCTGCTCACCCGCGGTATGGCGTAACGTCACCGTGACCGGGTACTCATCATTTTCAGCGATATGCAGGCTATCAAAAGCAAAACCATAATCGGGACGAATGCGCGCAGGCCCGTTCATGGCGGCTTCGGCGAGATAATCAAGCACCCTTGCCTGATTAACGATTAGGTGAGGAAACTCGCTAATACCCGCAGGATCGTCAGGGGTACGCGCGGTGCGCGTAATGCAAGTCGGCTGACTGATATCCGGCTTCCAAAACGCCATCTCGGTGATGCGATAGGCTTCGGCAGTGATGCGATCAGCAAAACCAAAGGCTTGAAATGTTTCAACGCTGCGCGCCTGAATGCCATCTGCATGCCCAATTTCAAGTCGCCCCGCCCGTCTTTCGACAATGCGCGTTGTTACCTCGGGGAATTGAGCCAGCTGGGCCGCCATAATCATGCCAGCAGGCCCGGTGCCCACAATCAGTACATCCACTTCCTCAGGCAGCGATGCCGCACGGCTTACACCGCTACCCGCTGCAGGTTTGATACGTGGGTCGTGGGAAACATAGCCATAGTGGTGGAACTGCATAATATCTACCTCGTAAACGTGATGGCTTGGCATTTTTCTATACTGGATCAGGCAAACACTCGTGAGGATGTGTTTTACACAGCCTTCATTGTACTTTTCATAATTACCCCACCTACCTTAGTCGACAACCATTAATAAATTAAAAAATATTGTTAATCTATTAATACAATTCACAGCGGCAGTGTTAAAAAACCATCTACAAGAGATGGAGGTCTATGTCTTCGTGCTAAAAAAGGAGTCCGTGAATTTTCAATTTTCGCTCTCTTGGCTATACAAAAGGCTATGCGAAAGGCTATGTAAAATTCATCTTGACAGGCGCCTTTATTTTTTCGTTAATACATTAATGAAAATAAGCGTGTCATTTTAAAAACCACTGCGCTACTCAGGTCAGACTGCTTCTATGCGCTAGATAGCCCAGTATTTTCAAGGAGTTACAACGTGCCACACCTGCATATCGAGTATTCGCCCGAGGTGGCAACACTGGTTAACGTACAAGATGTATGCCTGGCCGCCCACAAGGCAATGAAAGAGAGCGGTATTTTTCCTATCGCGGGTATCCGGGTACGCGCCTTCGCCGCAGACCACTGCATCGTTGCCGATGACCACCCCGACAACAATTTTATGGCCATGACGCTCTCTGTGGGCGCAGGCCGAGAACGGAGTGCGCTTAAAGCTGCCGGCGACCTGGTGTTTGCAGGCGTACAGCAAGCTCTGGCCCAGCCGCTCGCCACGCCCTACTTCGCCTTATCACTGGAAATCCGCGAAATCAGCGCCGATTTGAGTTGGAAAGACACGCCTATTCACTCCCGACTGTCGTCATAACAGGAGCCTTCACTATGAGCACTTTGCAAGACAACATCGCCCGGGCGCAGCAGTATATGCAGCGCTTTAAAGAGCAAGGGGTACTCAACCACATCAACGGTGAGTCGGTACCCGCACAGTCGGGAGCCACCTTCGACACTATTTCTCCCGTTGACCTCAAGCCCTTAGCCAGCGTTGCCCGTGGTGGCAGCGAAGATATCGACCGCGCCGTCAAAGCCTCTCAGGAAGCCTTTAAAACCTGGAGTAAAACGCCAGGTAAAGAGCGCCGCGCTATTCTGATCAAGGTGGCCGAAGCCATCGAAGCCCGTGCAGAAGAGATCGCCTTCACGGAGTGCATGGATACCGGCCAAGCGCTGCGTTTTATGTCGAAGGCAGCTATTCGTGGTGCGGCTAATTTTCGCTACTTCGCAGACAAAGCCCCCGAGGCCGAGGATGGCCTGGCCCTGCGTAACGACACCCAAATGAACGTAACCTCCAAGCGCCCGCTTGGCCCAGTGGGAGTGATCACACCGTGGAACACGCCGTTTATGCTCTCCACCTGGAAGATAGCGCCCGCCCTGGCGTCCGGCTGCACAGTGGTACACAAACCCGCCGAATTTTCGCCGATGACAGCCAAGCTGCTGGTTGAGATCGCAGAAGAAGCCGGGTTACCGAAGGGCGTACTCAATCTGGTCAATGGTTTCGGCGAGGACGCGGGTAAAGCGCTAACAGAGCACAAAGGCATCAAGGCAGTGGCCTTTGTGGGTGAAAGTCGCACCGGGCAAATGATCATGGCCCAGGCAGCTCCCACGCTGAAGCGCTTCCATTTCGAGCTCGGCGGTAAAAATCCTGTCATTATTTTTGACGACGCGGATATTGAGCGTGCGATAGAAGCCGCCACCTTCATGATCTACTCGCTCAACGGTGAGCGCTGCACGTCCTCTTCACGCCTGTTGGTGCAAGACACTATCTACGGCGAGGTCACTCGCCGCGTTGCCGACATCGCCAACAACGTCAAGGTCGGCCACCCTCTTGACCCGGACACCGTCGTCGGCCCGCTGATTCACCCTGAGCACGAGAAAAAAGTGCTGTCCTATTTTGACAAGGCTCGCGCCCAAGGCGCCACCATTGCGGCCGGTGGCGAAAAGGTCGGCGAAGAGGGCTGCTTCGTGCGCCCAACGCTATTTACCCAGGTCAACAACGATATGGCCATCGCCCAGGAAGAGATTTTTGGCCCGGTGCTGACCGCCATTCCGTTCACAGACGAGGACGACGCTCTGCGCATCGCCAACGATACCGAGTACGGCCTGGCTGCCTACCTGTGGACCAATGACCTCAACCGCGCCATGCGTTTAACCGATCAGCTTGAAGCCGGCATGATGTGGGTCAACTCCGAGAACGTGCGCCATTTGCCCGCACCCTTTGGTGGCGTTAAGTCCTCCGGCATTGGCAGGGACGGCGGGGACTGGTCTTTCGACTTTTATATGGAGACCGTCAACGTATCCTTCCCGCGCAAGGTGCATCAGGTTCCGAAACTCGGCTAATTAATGCCCGAGACGACACCTCTGGCTCACACCGCTTGTTTAGATGGTACATGGAGAAACACAATGCCCACACCAGCCCCTAACTTATATCCTGAATTCAATATTATACGCTTAAGCCATGTTGTATTCGGCGTGACCGATCTGGCCAAGAGCCGCCACTTTTATGTGGATACGCTCGGCCTTCAGGTCACCGACGAAGACGACCAGCGCATCTATCTACGGGCCATGGAAGAGCGCGGCCACCATTGCATGGTGCTCGAAAAAAGCGCTGAAGCTAACGTTCAGGCGCTCTCTTTCAAGGTTTTTGATGAGAGCGAATTAGACAAGGCGTACGCATGGTTTGAGCAGCAGGGTAAGCCCGTCGAGTGGGTAGAACGCCCCTATCAAGGTCGCACGCTGCGCACCGTGGACTGCTTTGACACCCCTATCGAGTTTTATTACCAGATGGAACGGCTAGCGCCTATCCATCAACAGTACGCTCTCTACCGGGGTGTCAAACCGCTACGCATCGACCACTTCAACCTGTTTTCTACCAGTGTCGATGACGCCGTGGCGTTCTATAACAGCATGGGATTCCGGGTCACTGAATATACCGAGGATGAAGAGAGCGGCAAGCTATGGGCGGCCTGGATGCATCGTAAGGGAGGTGTCCACGATATCGCCTTCACTAACGGTGAAGGCCCGCGCCTGCACCACACTGCATTCTGGGTGCCCACGCCACTCAATATCATCGATTTGTGCGACCTGATGGCCACCACCGGTTACGTCAGCAATATCGAACGTGGGCCCGGTCGCCACGGCATCTCCAATGCATTTTTCCTGTACATCCTCGACCCGGATGGCCACCGCATCGAAATCTACTGCTCTGATTATCAGACCGTTGACCCGGATCTAGAACCAATCAAGTGGGACTTGAAAGACCCCCAGCGGCAAACGCTATGGGGGGCGCCAGCGCCGCGCTCCTGGTTTGAGCACGGCTCGCTGTTTAAGGGTGTCGAGACCAAAGCATCTCAGCTAAAGGCCACGCCGATCATCGCCCCTTAACAGCGCCTGGTTGCATCTTCCAGGTTTCGCAGCAAACGGCCCGGCTCAGCCGGGCCCAGGAGAATATGTCATGAGTGCACCCCTGCCCCCACGGCTGGCCGCTTTTCACGCTAATGGCGCGGATCGTTACGGCGTTGTTACCGCTGACGGGATCATTGATCTACTGCCAGAGTTTGGTCATCGGTTCAAAGGTCTTAAAGAAGTTATTGAAGCGGGCGCGATCGACGAACTGTTGAACGCCGCAGAAGGCCGCCGCCCAAGCTATCGTGAAGAAGATGTCACTTATCTGATTCCCATCGCCAACCCTGAGAAACTGATCTGTGTCGGCGTTAATTTTCCGTCACGTAATGAAGAGTATAAAGACGGCCAGGCCGCCCCCAGCAAGCCTTCCTTGTTCATTCGCTTCCCGCGCAGTTTTGTCGGCCATCGCCAGAACCTGGTACGCCCTCCCGAGAGCGAGCAGCTCGACTATGAAGGTGAAGTGACCATCGTTATCGGCAAGGGCGGCCGGCGTATTTCAAAAGAGAAGGCTTACGAGCATATTGCCGCGCTTACCCTATGCAACGAGGGCACCATTCGTGATTGGGTACGACATGCCAAATTCAACGTCACCCAGGGGAAGAACTTTGACGCCACCGGCGCTATCGGGCCATGGCTGGTGCCGTTCCATAACGCCTCTCAGTTAGACGATATAGAGCTGACCACCCGGGTCAACGGCGAAGTACGCCAGAACGACCGCACCTCGCGCATGATGTTCGATTTTCGCTATATCGTGAACTACGTCTCCACGTTTACCACCCTGGTGCCCGGCGACGTTATCGTCTGTGGTACGCCTACCGGCGCCGGTGCGCGCTTCGATCCCCCTATCTGGCTGAAGCCTGGCGATGTCATTGAGGTCGAAGCGGAAGGCATCGGCAAACTGGTCAACGGCGTGGAGGATGAGAAAAATGCCATTAACTGACGCCCAGATATCCGCTGCCGCCGAAGCACTTCTGGCGGCGGAAAAAAACCGCGAGCAGATCGGCCTACTGTCGCGCCAATATCCCGACATGACGCTGGATGATGCCTATGCCATCCAGGCGGCTCAGCTACAAAAAAAGACCGAGCATGACGTCATTGGCTGGAAAATCGGCCTGACTTCCAAGGTAATGCAGGATGCCCTGGGGATCGATACACCTGATAGCGGCGTGCTGTATGACTACATGCGCTTTTCGACAGGGGCCGTGATTGCCAAGGATCACTTTATTCAACCCCGCATTGAAGCTGAAATAGCCTTCGTCATGAAAGCGCCCCTGGAAGGTGAAGTAACCCGAGAGGACGTGCTGGCGGCCACGGATTACGTTGTGCCCTCGCTGGAGATTCTGGATACGCGCATCGTTCGTCAGGATGCTGCTACCGGCCAGACACGCCTGATTGTCGATACGGTATCCGACAATGCGGCCAATGCGGGCATTGTGCTTGGCAACGAGCGTCACTTGCCGACGGCTTTTGACCTGCGCTGGGTGGGTGCCATCGTCAAGAAAGATGGCAACGTCGTGGCCACCGGCCTGGGAGCGGGCGTGCTGGACGATCCGGTAACCGGGTTAGTCTGGCTGGCCCGCCGCATGGCCACTTATGGCCAACGTATTGAAGCAGGGCAAGTGGTGCTGTCGGGCTCTTTTATCGGCCCGGTGGAATGCCCTTCCGGCAGCGACATTGACGCCGACTTTGGCCCCTTTGGAACGGTGAAGCTGCGCTTCGATTAAAGGATGCCTCGTCAACGCCTGCTCACGACTGGCTAAGCTGATGGTGGCGGTAATTTGAGGGAGTGGTATCGGCATGACGAGCAAAGAAGCGACAAAAGTAGGCGGGATCCTGGAAGCCCAACTGGTAGCCAATCTCGTTGACGGTCATACCGGTAAAGGTCAGCATCCGGCGAGCTTCCTGCATCAGCCGCTCATGCACCAGCCGCTTACTGGGCACCCCAGCGATACGACGGCACACGCTATTGAGCCGCGCCTCGGTCACGTTAAGGGCCGAGGCGTACGCCGACAGCGTCCAGTGCGCTTTGAAGTGGGCTTCGATTTCCAGATTGAAGCGGTGAAACAGCATCAGCTCGTCATGCCGTGCATGCTGCGCTTTGAGGGAGTTGGCCGAAAGCCGAAACAGGCTGATAAACAGCAACCGCGTCAGGGTCGTCAGCGCCACGTCACGCCCTTTACGCTCGGCAGCAAACTCCGCCCCCAGCTCATCGAAAAGCCGCTCAATGCGGGCAACCTCATGGCGGGCCTCCGAGCTGACGTGGCCGGTGGCAACGCAAACGGGCGTAATCTGCCCAATACTGCCAAGGTCAGGGCACTCATCAAGCAGCGACCATACCAGTTGCTGGCGCACCGTCAGCACATGGCCATCGCTGCCCTCTTCGGTGGTGAACGAATGGGGAATTCCGGGCGGCGTCAAAAAGAACATCGGCCCTTGCTGATGATACTGCCGGTTATCCAGGTAAACCCTGACCATGCCGCTGTTGATGTAGTGCACCTGAAAAAAGCGGTCATGGTGGTGAACCGGCATGTTGCGCCCGAAGAAGTCAGCCATCGGCCTGAGGGCATCGTAATGCACCGCCGCGTCAGCATACCGCTGATCGTACTCCTGACCGATCGTGATATTGGGAATGGGGGTCAACGCCATGTGTCTGCTCCTGGGTGGGCGCGTCTTAACCCTAAACGCTGTTCATATATTAACAAACTAACGAGGCTACTCTCCATGGCGACAAGCCACCCGCTGGAGATAGCCACTCGTATTTCAAGCGCCACGCCGCACTGAGAGGAATAAAATGGGCGAAATTGTTTTAGCCGCCAAGGTGACCCATGTCCCTTCGATGTACCTATCCGAACAGCCTGGCCAACACCACGGCTGCCGGGCTGAGGCCATTGCCGGGCACAAGGAGATCGGCCGTCGCGCCCGCGAATTAGGCGCAGACGTTGCGCTGGTGTTCGATACCCACTGGCTGGTCAACAGTGGGTATCACATTAACTGCAGCAATCACTTTGAAGGTATCTATACCAGCAACGAACTGCCCCACTTTATTCAAGACATGGCCTACAACTACGCAGGCTGCCCCGACCTCGGCGAGCTGATCGCCATGGAAGCGAACCGCTCAGACATTCGTACCATGGCGCACAATATCAAAAGCCTGAAGCTTGAGTACGGCACCCTGGTACCTATGCGCTATATGCACATGGGAGTCCCTGAGGAGCAGGCGCTCAAAGTGGTGTCGATTGCGGCCTGGGATGCCTGGCACGACCTGAATGAAAGCATCAAATTTGGCGAAGCCATACGCCGCGCCATCAAGGCCAGCAATCACAACGTCATGGTGTTGGCCTCAGGGTCTCTTTCCCACCGCTTTAGTGATAACAGCGATGCAATGGAAAACATGCACCGCTGGACGCGTGAATTTGACCGCCAGATGGATATACGTGTGGTTGAGATGTGGCGGCAGGGGCACTTCAAAGAATTCCGCACCATGCTGCCGGAATATGCCCAGCACTGCTACGGCGAAGGCGGTATGCATGATACCGCCATGCTGCTTGGCGTATTAGGCGAAGAGTACGACACGCCTGCCGAAATACTCACTGAGCCTTTTGGCAGTTCTGGCACCGGCCAAATCAACGCGATCTTTCCCCTTTAGGCAGTCTCGAGGTAACCGTCTGGCTGGTTCGGCGCCCGGGGCGGTAACGAGAGCCACTCATTACACAAGCAGGAGATATGGCATGGAGATACCTACCAATACGTTCAAGCAGGCGTTAGCCAATAATGAGCCGCAAATTGGTCTATGGCTGGGGCTAGCCAATGGATACTGTGCGGAGCTCTCTGCCAATGCGGGCTTCGACTGGCTATTAATCGACGGCGAGCATGCCCCCAACGACCTGCGCACAATACTGGCTCAGCTGCAGGCCGTCGCGACTTACCAAGCTCACCCCATCGTGCGCCCGCCGGTCGGCGACACCGCGCTGATCAAGCAGTATCTGGATATCGGCGTACAAACGCTATTGATCCCCATGGTCGATAGCGCCGAACAGGCCCGCGAGTTGGTACGTGCCACTCGCTATCCGCCAGAAGGCATTCGCGGCGTCGGCAGTGCACTGGCACGCGCTTCGCGCTGGAACAGCATCCCCGGCTACCTGGATAAAGCGGATAACGAAATCTGCCTGTTAGTCCAGATCGAAACCCAGGAAGGCCTTAAGCACCTTGATGAAATTGCCGCCGTCGAAGGGGTGGATGGGGTGTTCCTCGGCCCCGCCGACCTCAGCGCATCCCTAGGGCATCGCGGTAACCCGGGTCACGAAACGGTGCAAAACGCCATTGAAGACGCCATCCAGCGCATTCAGCAGTCAGGCAAAGCGGCCGGCATTTTATCGGCAGACCGCCAGCTCGCAGCACGCTATCTAACCTTAGGTTGCACCTTTGTCGCCGTCGGCGTCGACACCAGCGTCTTGATGAACTCACTGAAAGCGTTGGCCAGCAGCTTTAAAGACGACGGTGATACCGCACCAGCGGTGGCCACGCCCCCGTCGGTTTACTAACGTCACCTATCACCGCTTTTTTAACCCACTGTCTATTTTACGTTAGGAATCATTCATGAAACTGCACGACTCACGCCTACTGCGCCAACACGCTTTTATCAATGGCCAGTGGGTCAGCGCCGATAACGGCGAAACCTTCAGCGTCACCAGTCCCGCGGACAACACGCCGATCACCGACGTTGCCCGGGTTGGGGGCGTGGAAACACGCCGGGCAATAGAAGCCGCTGAAGCCGCGCTGCCAGCCTGGCGCGATAAAACGGCGAAGGAGCGCGCCGCTATTCTTCGCCAATGGTTCACCTTGATGCATGAACACAAAGAAGACTTGGCCCGCCTGTTGAGCTGGGAGCAGGGTAAGCCGCTTGCCGAGAGCCGAGGCGAGATCGACTACGGCGCCAGCTTTATCGAGTGGTTTGCCGAAGAAGGCAAACGCGTTTATGGCGATGTCATCCCTAACGATAAACCGGGTCGTCGCCTCGTCGTTATCAAACAGCCGGTGGGGGTAGTTGCCGCCATTACACCGTGGAATTTCCCGGTGGCAATGATTACCCGCAAAGCAGGCCCAGCCCTGGCAGCCGGCTGTACCATGGTGCTCAAACCCGCCTCCGAAACGCCACTTTCGGCGCTGGCCTTGGCCGAACTCGGCGAACGAGCGGGTATCCCCGCAGGAGTGTTTAATGTGGTTACCGGCCGCGCCGGTGCTATCGGCAGCGAACTCACTCAACATGCAAGCGTGCGGAAACTGTCGTTTACCGGCTCCACGGAAATCGGCCGTCAGCTAATGGAAGAGTGCGCCGGTACGATTAAAAAAGTCAGTATGGAGCTGGGCGGCAATGCCCCCTTTATCGTCTTTGACGACGCCAACCTGGATGATGCCGTTGAAGGCGCTCTGGCGTCCAAATTCCGCAACAGCGGGCAAACCTGCGTCTGCACAAACCGCTTTCTGGTTCATGATGCTGTCTATGATGCCTTCAGTGAGAAATTGGTCGCCGCCGTTCGTAAACTGAAGGTTGCACCCGCAGAGGAAGAAGGTGCCCAGCAAGGCCCGCTTATTAATCTAAAAGCGGTCGATAAAGTGAAAAGCCATATTGAAAATGCGCTAAGCCAGGGCGCTAAAGTGTTATGCGGCGGACAATCCCACGCTTTGGGCGGTAACTTCTTTGAACCCACCGTGCTCGGCGATGCCACGCCAGCCATGGACGTCGCCAACGAAGAGACCTTTGGCCCCCTGGCGCCGCTGTTTCGCTTTGGTACAGAAGCAGAAGCGATAGCCATGGCCAACGACACTCCCTTTGGTCTCGCCGCCTACGTTTATACGCAAAACATTGGCCGTTGCTGGCGTGTAGGGGAGGCTCTTGAGTATGGTATGGTAGGAATTAACGAAGGTATTATCTCGACGGAAGTGGTTCCTTTTGGCGGCATCAAGGCCTCTGGCGTTGGCCGGGAAGGATCTCATTACGGTATTGAAGATTATCTCGAAATTAAATATATGTGCATGGGCATTAAGTAATACTCCCAGTGCCACCAGGCAGCTTGTCCTGGTGGCTATTTAGAAAAGGCAACGAATGGCACGCCCTACTCCCTCCTTAACGTTGGCGTTGATGCAAGCCCGTGAGTCCGCGATGGACTTCTTCAGGCCCCATCTCAACCGCCACAATATAACCGAACAGCAGTGGCGAGTGATTCGCATCCTGTGGCAGTCGGAAGATCAAACCCTGGAAAGCCACCGGCTGGCGAAACTCGCCTGTATACTGCCACCCAGTTTGACTGGCGTGCTGGTTAGACTTGAACAGAATGGCCTGGTGGAACGCTGGAAACCTGCCACCGACCAGCGCCGCCTGTGCGTCACGCTAACCGGAAAAGGCAATGCGCTATTCGAGGAAATGAAAGTTGAAATGATCAGTCAGTACAAGAAGATTCAGCGAGCGCTGGGGGAGGAGAAGTACCGTACCCTGATGAGCCTGCTGAAAGAAGTGCAAGAGCTTAATCCAGATCAACTGCCTTCCGACCCTGATACTTAACGTTCAATGGTAAGTTATCATCACGGCTGCGGGCCCTTTTATGCAATCCTCACTGCTTAAAAGGGCCTCCTTGTCTAAACAGCTCATCGTTAAACGTTTTGCTGCTCCTGAGAATCCAAGACTTCTTGAATGCGTTTCGTGGCATCCTGCGTTTGGTTGGCCAGTTTTTTGACTTCATCGGCGACGACCGAAAAGCCCCTGCCTGCCTCGCCTGCCCGTGCCGCTTCAACCGCAGCATTGAGCGCCAGTAGATTGGTTTGAGCGGCAATCTGGCTGATCACATCCACCACCTCTGACACCTGGTGGTAGGTCTTCTGATTGTTAACCACGATGGTTTCATGGGCAGACTTGGCCGACCGCTCATCCTCAATGTTACGAACCGCGCCAATGACGCGTAACAGTTGACCATCTTCGCCCCTGATCGCGCGGCCACGCTCCCTAAACCAGCAATAGCCATGGCGTTTATGGTACATACGGAATTCTTCTACATATTCGCCCGAGCCTGATGGCGAGAGAACTTCCCTTTCAAACGCTGCTAAAATATTGGGCAAATCATCTGGATGGGTGATATTCGCCTGGCTGTCCATTCCATTAGGCAGCTCCTCCCGGGTATAGCCCAAGAGGCTCCTAAACTGATCAGTGATGACCATCTCACTTGCCGGATCTTCTACATCACCGTGGTGAACGATAAAGTCCCATACGCCTTCGGTGAGCGTCAGTTGTATCATCTCCCATACCCTTTGCTCCCCCGTCAAGCGTTGGCACTCTGCTTCCAGCGAGCGAATACGGTCGTCTTTTTGGCGGACAAGCTCTGCATGGTGCCTTTCCATTTCTGTAAGGCTTTGCGACGCTGAGGCCAACTCGTTGGCAAGCGCATTTTCTGACTCGGATTTACGGTCAATAAATGATTGTATGGTTGAAAACAGGTCTGCATTGCGACGTAGTTCACTAAAAATGGAGCTATCAATGGCGCCTTGGGCACCCTCTAACTGACCAAAAAAACCCAGAATGTCGTCCGCTAGCCTTTTGGAAGATCTTATATTTAACATTATCGCTACCCTCTCCAGATTTGGCGCACGAAAGCAGCACCTTATCGTCGGTTTTCATGCACCGAGTGATCACGGTGGGTAGCATTACTGTGAGCATTGAAGTCGAGAGTTTCTTGTTTATAGGTGACAATCATTTGTACCCTCCTGCCAGAAGGTCGAGACAAAAACCACCCATCCCCCTGAATTTGCACGCCCCCGTTGAGGCGTACTGCCCCGCTCAATCTGCTTCCTCACCTAGCGTTTTGCCGGTGTGCCGGCGTCAAAGCGCTGCATTACTACTCCCCATAAGGCCCCAGGAAAGGTATTTTGTTTACGCTCGTAATCGAAGGGTCATCTAAGGCAATAAAGCGAAGCTCAATGGGCTGGCTGGGCTGAGTCAGGTCGCCCGCCTCTACCGTTAACCCTAGGCGTAGGCTGCGCGTCTCGTTTGCCAATACCTCGATGGTGTCCATACCCTGCAGACGAAGCCCTGGTAATCCCGCTACCGATAACGCGTAGCGGTGGGCCTGGCCATCTTGATTGCGCAGCGTCACGTTGTAGTAATTGATAATGCGACCCTCGGCCGTGCTTTCAAACAATGTCTGGCGGTCGCGCACAACATCGACATCGATGGGCACACGGGAATTCAAGAAACCGACCAATAACACCACCATAGAGAGTAGCGCCGCTGAGTAAGCCAGCAGTTGAGGTCGCCAAAAGCGGGTCGTTTTACCCTCCAGCTCGCGCTCGGTGGTGTAACGAATCAGGCCCAGCGGTTTATCGACCCGCGCCATAACGCTATCGCAGGCATCGATACATGCCGCGCAGCCAATACACTCGTACTGTAATCCATCGCGAATATCGATACCGGTGGGGCATACCTGAACGCAGAGTTCACAGTCGATGCAGTCACCGGCTCGAGTTGCCTCTACGCCCTTTTGAGGCGAGTTCCGACGCGGCTCGCCGCGGGCGGCATCGTAGGAAACAATCAGCGTATTGGCATCAAACATCGCCGACTGGAAGCGCGCATAGGGGCACATATGCAGACAAACCTGATGGCGAAGCCAACCGGCATTCAAGTAGGTAAACAGGGTAAAGAAACCGATCCAGAACAGCGCCAAAGGGTGCATATCCAGAGTAAACATATCCACTACTAACGCTCTTATCGGCGTGAAGTAACCAACGAAGGCTATTCCCGTTGCCAGCGCAATCAGTAGCCAAGCCGCATGCTTGGCGGTTTTTCGCCATAGCGTATCCAAATTTCGGGGCGATTTATCGCGCCGAATGCGACGGTGCCGTGGCCCTTCCAGGCGATGCTCGAACCAGATAAACAGAAACGTCCAAACGCTTTGCGGGCAGCTGTAGCCACACCACACCCGCCCCGCCACCACCGTGATCAAAAACAACCCAAAGGCGCACAGCACCAAAATCCAGGTGAGTAAGATAAAGTCCTGGGGGTAAAACGTTGCCGCAAACAGGTGGAACTCCTGGGCAGGGAGGTCAAACCACACCAGCGGCCGGTCACCCCAGTTGATCCACGGCAAACCGAAATAGAGCGCCATCAACAGCCAGTTAGAAAAACGCCGGATACGCTGGAAAAAACCGCCTATTTCCCGCACATAAATATGCCCCAGCTTAGTGGAGTGAGAGTTAGGCGGTTTATTATTGGAAGGCTTAGAGGAGGGCGATTGGTACTCAACCGCCGCCTCCGTGGCCAGGTCTTGCAGTGGAATGCGTTGCGTCATACCGAGATCCAGAAAAGAGGGAGTAGAGGTCTATGCGGTCGAGGGACGTCATCGAATTAGCCGCTACTATGCCTTTCTGGCCGACAACTAAAACAGACGCAGTTTTAGAGAAAAAAGCAGTATCAGTTGGTAACTACCGCCGAATATGGCTCTATCTGATATGCTTTTAATTGAGAGTATCGAAGCTGTTTATTACCCTACGCACCGACGGTTTATGCCATGAAACGCTACGAACAGTTTGCCGATGAGATAGCCACGTTGATTCGCCAAGGCGTGCTTGGCCCAGGGGAGCGTATACCTTCGGTGCGCCAGGCGAGCCGCCATCACGGCATTAGCCCCTCTACGGTGTTTCAGGCTTACTACTTACTGGAAAACCAAGGGCTTATCACTGCACGAGCACGCTCGGGCTATTTTGTCCGTGAACACGCCCGGCGCCTGCTGGACGAACCCCGCGTAACGCTGCAGCCCACCGCCCCGGCAGAGGTAGAAGTCAGCGCGTTGGTGTTCTCGGTGCTTGACTCGCTTCAGGATGACCAAACGGTGCCCTTTGGCTCGGCTTTTCCCAGCCCTGAGCTGTTTCCGCTTTCGCGCTTGAGTATCAGCATGACCCGGGGGCTGCGGGCGCTTTCGCCCCAGCAGGTGGTGGCCGATATGACCACCGGGCATACTGACCTGTGTCGGCAAATTGCCCTGCGCTACATGCTGGGTGGCATTCAACTGCCGATGGAAGAGCTGGTGATTACCAATGGTGCAATGGAGGGGCTTAACTTGGCCCTGCAGTGTGTTACCGAGCCGGGCGACCTAGTGGCGATCGAGTCCCCGGCCTTTTATGCCAGCCTGCAAGTGTTGGAGCGGTTGAAACTGCGCGCGGTGGAGATTCCGGTTCACCCACGGGAGGGGATCGACCTGGAGGTGCTGTCAGAGCGACTAGAGACACTGCCGATCAAAGCCTGCTGGTTTATGAGCCACCTGCAAAACCCAATCGGCGCCAGCCTGAGTAAAGAGCGCAAGCAAGCGCTTTATCAGCTGTTAAAACAGCACCAAATACCCATGCTAGAGGATGATGTGTATGCCGAGCTGTACTTTGGCAGCACGCCGCCTGCGCCCGTAAAAGCCTTCGATGATGAGGGTTTGGTCATCCACTGCAGCTCCTTCTCAAAGTGCTTGGCACCCGGCTACCGGGTGGGCTGGGTGGCAGGCGGTCGCTATGCCCAGGCTATCTCGCGGCTCAAACTAATGACCACGATTTCACCTTCCGTGCCCGCTCAGGCAGCCATCGCAGACTATTTGCAGCACGGCGGTTATGACCGCCATTTGCGTAAGCTCCGCCATGCCCTGGAAGCCCAGCAAAGCAGCATGCTGGCAGCGGCGGATCGCTACTTTCCTGCCAATACCCGTATTACCCGCCCTGCGGGCGGCTACTTTTTATGGGCGGAGTTTCCCGAGCAAGTGGATTCACTGCGACTCTTCAATACGGCGCTCGAACATGGTGTGAGCTTAGCGCCAGGCCCGATCTTTTCCGCGACCCAGCAGTTTCGAAACTGCGTGCGCTTAAGCTATGGCCACCCCTGGACGCCACGCAGCGAGCGCGGCATGGAAACACTAGGCAAGCTATTGACCCTCTTTTAACGTGAACATCCAACGCAGCCTTTCGCCAAGCGCCTAGGCTGGCTAGCCGCACACGTCAGCTAAGGGTCTCGGCATCTTCAGCAACAGGTTCGATGGGATCACCGTTTTCATCCAGCAACTGATGATCGTAAGCGGCCTGGAGGCCAGTATCTTCAGCCTCTGTCGGTTGCGGCTCTTCTTCCTCTGTCAAATAGTCGATATGGCCCGGATAAAGTGGTGATAGCACCGCGACCAGAATGCCGACCACCGAAAAGATCGCAAACGCATCCGCATACCCAAGCCTGTCGACCAGCACACCAGTCACCGGCGAGCCCACCGCCTGCCCAAGCGCGCAGGCCATAAAAGGTAATACCGGCCCCATCGATAGCCGCCCAGGCAGCAGCCGGATGCCGGTCATCAGGTACAGTCCTGTCAAACTCATGTAGGCAAGACCGAAAACCATCGCGGAAAACATCGCCAGCGCTAATTGACCAGGGCTAGCGGCCAGCAACACCAAGCTTGAAGACAGCATCATCAACATCAATGCCTGGGTAATGGGTGGGTTATTTCGGTCGGCTAAATCACTTATTACAGCGCCGCCGAGCCCGGCGACCCCTACCGCGAACCATAACCAACCGGTGTGTCCTGGGGACAACGCGCCAAGGGTAACCGCCAGATCCGGAGCAAAAAGCCAGTACGGCGCAGATACAAAGCCCATGGCGAAGGCAAAAATCGTCAGCCGAATGAGGCGCGACCATTGCGACCTAGTGATGGGCGGTGGTGGTGCAGCGTTGGCTGGAATGACTCGTGACACGGAAGGGATGAAGTACCATGCCGCCACGACTCCCATAGCGGTAAGCGCAGCAAATATCGTGTAGGTCAGTCGCCATGCATCCGACAAGAACACAACGGTCGGTACCGCCACGATGATACCGATGCTAGTACCGGCATTCATAATCGAGCTGACCCGCCCATGCATTGCGCGGCTCACCAGCGCCTGCATCGCAGCGGTCAGCGCGGGCATCATTAAACCGGTGCAGATACCGCAGATAAATACACCCATACCCAGCGATAGCGCGTCTGACGACTGGCTGATCAGCGCTAAACCGCCAACACCGAAAGACCCAGAGAGAATGGCTAAGTTACGCGCACCGAGCCGATCAGCGGCAAGCGGCGCGACCAGTGTGGAAAGCACAAAGCTAATAAACGGCAGCGCCCCGATAATGCCGACCAGGTAAGACGTCAGCGAAAGTTCAGCACTGATAGAAGGTACAAACAGACCAAAGGCAAAACGCGCAAGCCCGTAACTGATCGCCACCAGCGCGGCTCCAAATAGGGCAAACCCCATGCTCGACAACGCTTTCATACGGAGCCCTCCACTGCCATTGATTGCATGTATACAAGGTCGCTTTGAGCATTGTCGTCGCAACTTCCGCTATGAGCAATGCAGATTTTGAACAGCTAGCGGGTAACCTCCAGTGATCATCAGGGCGATAAGTGGAGTTAAGCAGGCAGCCTTTGTTGAATGACCGCTTTCAGACTTAAGGAAGCCACCACCAAGGACTACCAGCCATCTCTGCTTTCCTTCACATAGGTGAGAAAATGAACACTGAACATAATTGCCACGCGGCGTTCCAGGGCTTACAACTATACGGCGAGATAAAGTTAATAATTCACCAACAGGAAGATTAACGCTATGTCGATTGAGCTTTGGCTATCGTTTGTGTTGGCTTCGTTTTTGGTCATCGCGTCCCCCGGCCCCGCCGTTGCTCTACTGGTAGTGACCGGCATCAATCAAGGCCGCAAAGCTGCTCTGGCGATGTTGCCTGGCTTTTTCTTGGGTGACCTGGTGGCGATGTCACTTTCGTTTGCAGGCGTAGGCGCGCTGCTGATGGCATCGGCGGAGCTATTCGCCATGGTTAAATGGCTAGGGGTTCTCTATCTGCTTTACCTAGGCATCAAGATGTGGCGTGAATCTGGCCAGTTAAATGACCTGGAAGCCTCTGGGGTGAACGTTCAGCAAGGTACCGCAAAGGCATTTTGGGTGACGCTGCTAAACCCCAAAAGCATTCTATTCTTCATGGCATTCATGCCGCAGTTTATTAACCAAACCCAGCCTCTGGCGCCCCAGTTGGCGATTCTGTTTGCTACGTTTCTTGTGATCGGTGTCATCTCAGACCTCGGCTACACACTGTTGTCGACCACTAGCCGACAACTAATGACCGCCAATTTTCGCCGCCTGCTACACCGTTGCGGTGCAGGTAGTTTGATTGGCGCGGGGGTATTGATGACCTTAATGCGCCGCCCGACTAACTAATCCAATCGGAGGTTATTTATGCCACACCCGATAGTAAAGCAGGACTTTCCTGTTTCCAACGTCAGACACTTTCTTGAACCTGGCCCCATTGTGCTGGTGTCATCACAATGGCAACAACACACCAACATCATGACCATGGGGTGGCACATGGTCATGGCGTTCTCCCCCTCACTCCTAGGCTGCGTTATTGATGCAGGCAATCACTCCCATGCGCTGGTGTGCAACAGCGGCGAATGCGTGATCAATATTCCTTCGGCATCACTTGTCGATAAGGTCGTGAGTATCGGTAACTGTTCAGGAAGCGAGGTCGACAAGTTCAAAGCGTTTGAGCTAACCCCAGGCAAGTCAGAAAAGGTCGGGGCGCCACGGATAGAGGAATGCTATGCGTCTTTCGAGTGCCGCTTGCACGATGACGCCATGATTGAGCGCTACAATCTGTTTGTTTTTGAGGTCGTTAAAGCCCACGCAGCGCCTTCGGCAGATGAGGAAGAATCGCTGCACTACCGGGGTATGGGAGAGTTCATGCTGTCGGGTCAATCCATTGACCGTACGGAACTGTTTAAGCCATCAATGCTTATTTGAGTAGCACTGCCATTGAGGCTTTCGCCACTCCCTTTCTGTTAATTTAGCCAGCTAGGTCGGCTCACTAACTTGCTGCAATAGCGTCCCGTTGCGGACTCATAGACTGACCAATGACCTCGGATAGGAACCAACAGGGGTATCATTGATGCGTAAGATGCAGCAGAAAAGATATTGATGACCATGATGTGCCGCCCGGCAGAGTAGTATCAAAATGGTGTTAGCCCTACGACAACGCCTTCCTCTGTTATCGTAGGGCGGAGAGGGTTACAGGGTAAGGCCGAGCAACAGATACATGGACAGGGAAAGCAAGGCAACGGCTAGCGCAAAGGGAATTTGCGTTTTGATATGGTCGATATGGTCAGAGGCGGCCCCGGTCGAAGCGAGCACAGAGGTATCCGACAAGGGTGAGCAGTGATCACCGAAGACACCGCCTCCCGCCACGGCGGCCACTGTGGCATACACCAGCGGTGTAATCATATCGCCGCTGAAGTTAAAAGCGAGCGGAACAGCGAGTGGCATCATGATCGCGAAAGTGCCCCATGAAGTGCCGGTGGAAAAAGCGATAACGGCGGCAATAAGGAACGTCATGGCCGGGAGCAAAGCAGGTGTTAGCCAGCCGGCGGTGGCTTCGACGATATAGTTGGCCGTCCCCATGTCTTTGGACAGCTGATTCAATGAGTAGGCTAACGCCAGAATGATAATGGCTGGCATTACTCCCTTCATCCCCGCCATCGAGGTTTTCATAATGTCGCTAAAGGGAATGCCCTGAAGGCGCATAACGATACCGAGAAACACAGAAGCTGCCAGAAATGCCTCCATGGTCTTGGCTGAGTCCATCACGATAAAGGTGCCCACGGCAACGCCGATCACTATCAGAACCGGGGCGAAAAAATTCCAAAACAGGCTGGTACGTGCTCCTTCATAAGGCGGAATTTCCGTCAGTTCCTCACCCACCAGCGGTTCTGCCCCATCGCGCAGGACTTTGCCTTCTTCCTGAGCCCGACGCTCAGCTTCACGCATCGGGCCGAAAAGCGGAATGACGCCTACGATCACCAGTCCGACCACCAACACCGATAGCCATGCATAGAGATTGAAAGGTATGGCATGCAGAAATACCCCCATCGCCTGGGCAGCATTTTCGATGGGGCCCATGCCGATCAACAAACCGGAGATAAACACTGCCCAGCCAGTGATAGGCACCATTACACTCACCGGAGCCGAGGTGGAGTCGGCGATATACGCCAGCTTTTCCCGCGAGACCCGGTAACGATCCGTCAGGCCACGCATCGTGCTGCCGACAAACAGAGGGCTGAAGTAGTCGCTGAAAAAAACGAACATGCCCATCACCCAGGCAACCAACTGAACCCGCACCCGCGATAAGGCACGGCGTTCCACCCAGGCAGTAAAGTTCTGAATCGCCCCGGTGCGTTGGAAAAAAGCGATCACCGTGCCAATGAATAGCTCCAACAGCAGTATCCAGGAGAAGCTGGTGGTGCCCAGGGTTTCCTTTAACAGCGTCGGAAATCCCATCAGCCCATTGCCCAGGGTAATCACCCCAACGAAACAAGCAACAGCCAGCGAGAAAACCGTATTACGGGTGACAAATGCCAGCACGATGGCCAATGCCGCCGGCATGATGGACAGCAGCCCTATATGATCTTGAGGATCCATTGTCATCTCTCTTTTTTTATAGTGGTGGGAGGAGTCAGGTTTCGTTTTTTGCCTTTCGGCGCTCCATTTCACTGGTCAGGTAGAAACCCAACCGACGTACGGGATCGGGCGGCATCCAGCTCGCTTTGCCGAATAAAGACGCAATATTCTCGACCGGCTGGCCGAGCGCATGGCGAGCTAAAGCATCCCCCAAGAAGGTACCCTTAACGATACCGCCGCCATTGCACCCCGCTGACACATATAACCCAGGCTGGATCTCGCCCCAGAGGGGAGCGCCGTTATAGGTCAACCCGGTGGTTCCTCCCCAGACCTTGTCGAAGCGTACTGGGGTAAGCTCGGGGTAGCGGGCCTCAAGGCTCGCTTTTAGTTCGGCCTCGATACGGGCGTTATCCGCTTCGCGTTCATAGCTGTAACGCGAGCGGATCATCAAACGTCCGTCGGCGGTGGTGCGCAGCGTACAGCCTAAGCGGTGTGCGGGTAGCAGCCCCCATGTCGTCGCGGCGATGCGTTGGCGCTCGGGCTGCGGTAAAGGATCGGTAATGGCGGCATAGGTATAAATAGCGGTTAGCCGCGAAGGGTCTGCGCCCAAGGCCCTGGAAAAAGCGTTATTGGCCAGGATTACCTGTCCAGCCGTTACTTCGCCTTCGGGTGTAGTCACACGCCACTTTTTGCCATCAGGCTTTATTTGAGTCGCGGGCGAGTGCTCATGCAGTTCGATTCCGGCTTCCAATGAATCCGCTAAACCCACAATCAATGCTGCGGGCTGAACGAGATAGCAGTCCGGTGAATAAATACCCTGTGTGTAGTAGCGCGTGCCGATTCGCTCAGCGAGTTGGTTAGCGTTCAAGGTCTGGTAAGACAGACCGGCAGCCTTAAGAAACGCTTCATACTGTCTCAAGGCACGTTGGCCTATCGTGCTACGGGCAGCGCGATAGGTGCCGCTACGCTCGAGTTGGCAGTCAATGCCTAGGCGTTCGACGCGCTCGCGCAGTAACGCCATGGTTTGTCGGCTTAACGCGTTCAGCTTCTCCATGCGCTCAAGCTCTTCGGGGCGAGCATCATTGGCCAGAGCAATTTCCAGCATAAAGCCCGAGTTACGCCCTGGGCTCCCTTCACCTACCTGGTCAGCTTCGAGGATTTTGATGCGGTCTTCAGGGCGCGCTTGGTGCCAGGCCGAAGCTGCCGCAAAACCGGTATAACCAGCCCCGATGATGACGACATCTGCCTCAGATTGGCCACTTAAGGCGGGGCGCGGCTGGCGCTCGGTTAACCAAGCGTTCCAGCCGCAAGGGCGCTGATGGGACGGGTGCGTAGTGTGTGACATAGCGCGTTAATCCAGATACAGCAGGCCGTGGGCCTGATTGACCATGGCAGCAACCTCTTCCTGCATGCCTTGGAGGACTTCCCGCTTATGGCTCTTCGTCATACGCGATTTGAGCATTGAACAACTCATGGCACCCAGGGGGTGGCCGCTATGATCGAGGATAGGAATGGCCAGGCCGCTGTATTCCGGAAGCAAAGAACCTTCTACGCCACGGGCGTAACCATGTTTCAGTTGGTGGGAAATTTCGGCTTCGATGTCGGCGATGGCGATCGCGTATTCGTCCATCAGCCGTTCAGCGTTATGGCTGAGTATTTCGCCTCGCTCATCAGCCCCCAGGTAGGCAAGCAAGGCAATCGACGCTTGACCAACACCTAGCGGCAAACGTCCACCCGTCGCTCTAACAAAGCTGCCCACGGGATAAGCGCCGTTCTGCACTTCCAGGCAAACGGCATTAACGCCATCGCGAGCGAACAGGTAGAAGCTGTCGCCCCAGCGCTGCGCGAGTGCCAGCAACCTTGGTCGGGCCAAATCACGCAACCCAGCACCATTCCCTGCCTGGGCTCCAAGCACCAGCAGCTCATAACCCAGCAGATAGCGCCCACGAATGGGAGAAGAGCGTAAGAATCCTTGTTGCTTGAGACCTTTTAACAACCGATAGAGCGTAGGACGACTGAAACTCAACTCATTCAGATAATCGTCTACGCTAGCACCGCGGTGGCCGCCACGTGCGGTAACCTGCAATATCTGCATGGCGTGAACGAGAGTGCTAGGACCTGATGTGGTGGTGCTTTCATTTACCGGCATTATGTTTATCGTTATTTGTCTATTTGAACTAAAACATAACAAGACAAATTCACGAGTTCATCTCACTAAATGAGACATAGCCGCTTTAGCGCATACAAGGTAGATGTTGGCAGGCCTACTTACGTCGACATTTGCGGAGCGCACTTTTTAAGTTACGCATTATCGACCTACCCCGGATGCAGCCAATTTTCGAACGCCGCTGGCGATAGCGGCTTGGCGATAAGATAGCCCTGAGCCTCGTCACAGCCCAACTGAACGAGGCGGCGGTAAACAGCATCGCTCTCTACCCCTTCGGCCACCACGCGGTAGCCCAGATCATGGGCCATTGAAATCATCGAGTTGACCAGCGTCGCAGCACGCTCATCACTGTCTAGATGGGTGATGAAAAGGCGATCAATTTTCACGGTATGGGCGGGAATCTCGTGCAGATAGGAGAGGCTGCTGTAGCCGGTACCGAAATCATCAATGGCGATCCGCACTCCAGCGGTTATCAGCGCTTTGAGCTGGTCAGTCGCCACGTCTCCCTGGCTAACCAGCGCACTTTCAGTCAGCTCCACCTCCAGGCTGGCTCTCGGTAGTCCCATGTGCGCCATCTCACCCAGTAGCTGTAGGGCAAAATGCTCTTCCTCAAGATTGGTCGCCGACACATTGACCGAAATCTGCAGTGTCTCGCCTTGCCGATGCCACGCTGCTGCCTGACTAACGGTATGCCGCAACACCCATTGGGTGAATGGCTTAGCCATCGGCGTATGTTCGATCAATGGGATAAACTCGTCTGGCGATAAGTCCCCCAAGACTGGATGGCGCCAGCGCAACAACGCTTCTGCTCCCGAACACTCGCCGCTATCAAGGCGGACACGCGGTTGGAAGACCAGGTAAAGCTCATCCTCGTTTTCCAGCGCCCGGCCAATGTCGTTCAGCAGCATATAACGCCGCTGGTAATCGGCATCCAGCTCCGAGGAAAAGAGCCCCGCCCCTCTTCTCGCTTGGCGAGCATCCAGGCAAGCGGCATAGGCACTTCGCAAAATATCCACAGTCGCGATCTTGCCTAAACAAAATGGTGCGATACCCACGGTGGGCCGAACCAATACCGGCACTGCGCGGGCAGATTCAAGCGCGAGCAGCGCCTGACGAAGCCGCAGCGCCTCCTGGAGCAAGTGCGTATCGCTGGCGTGGTTCACCAGATGCACGAACTGGCAGCCACCCAGGTGGTAAATTTTCATTCCCGAACCGATGGCTTGTTGTAAACAGCGGGCGGAAACCCTTACCAGCTCGTCAAGGTAAGCGGGGCCCAGGGTACGGTGAAGCGCGCTTATCTCACTGACATCGACCACCTCGGTCAACAGCGCGACTCTCCACTCGTGTGGCGAGTCACGCTGCATATCCTGTAGGTCTTCAGCAAACTGGTTTCGGTTAGAAAGGCCAGTTAACGGGTCGACCCTGCCAAAAGCGTGCTGCAGCTCGATCTGGGCCATGACCATGGCGGCTAGATCGCGGAGCATTGTTTGCTCCTGCTCAGAGAGCTCGTTTGGCTGGGTGTCTAGTACGCACATCGCGCCCAGAGTGTGACCTTCTCGCGTGACCAACGGTGCACCCGCATAAAAACGGATACCTGACTTTGCCAGGTAGCTATTTCGGTAACAGTCCGAGGCAAGCAGATCGGGGATGACCAGGACTTCCGAGGCATCGCAGACCTCCCCGCAGGGAGCCGTTTCACGGGGAATCTCCCAATGATCGACCCCGACCCGGGACTTGAACCACTGGCGGTTCTCGTCGGTGAGCGATACGGCGGCGATCGGCAAACCGAATAGCTGGCTAGCCATCCGTGTTATGCGATCAAAACTCTCACTGGGGGAGGTATCCAGCAGGTTTAGCTGGCGGAGCGCGAACAGACGATCCTGTTCCTGGGCATTCATGTACGTAAACCTACGCCGAGATGAACACTGATTCTTTAATAATATATATCAGCCCCATAAAAAAATTGCATTTGATAGCGCTCATTTTTCTGATGCCATTATTTGTTTTTCAGGCTGAGAGCGCGATATTCACAGGCCAAGAACACCAAGCATAAGATCAAACCCAACATCACAATTGCGCAAGCATGATGACATGTACCTACCTTCCTTTATGGCCCAGCGATGAGTTCAGCGTTGACCGTGGACAGTTCGCTAATCAGGAGATTGCCATAAGATGGCGAAACGCATCTAAAGGATCAGATCCATGACAGACAACGTGTCATCAAGAGCTATTGCCGCGCTTAGAAACCTTTTTATTGGTGATTCACTAGCGATGCCGGTGCACTGGTTCTACAACGTTCACGATATCGACCGTGCGTTTCCAGACGGAATAACCACCTTTGAAACGCCGCCGGAATTCCATCCGTCATCGATTATGTCAATGCACTCCACCAGCGGTGGTGGGCGCAAACGCACTGATAGCCCTACACAGAACGAGATCGTCGGCGGTGTGATTCTTAAAGGAAAGCAGTCCTTCTGGAACCGCCCGAACGTTCACTACCATCAAGGTATGAATCCAGGGGATAACACTCTTAACGCCTACTGCGCATTGACCCTAATGCAAACGATGGGCGGCCCTGACCAACACTATGACCGCGACACCTTCCTGCAAGCCTATATCCAGCTAATGACCGCAGAGGAACCGGCTCACCCGGACACCTACGCCGAGTCTTATCATCGCGGCTTTTTCGCTAATCTTGAAAAAGGCCTGTCGCCTCACAAGTGCGGCGCCGTCACCCACGACACACCTTCCATTGGTGGCCTGGTAACGATTGCCCCGCTAGCAATCGGCGAGCGCTTAAGGGGTCTTTCGCTGGCAGATACCCGCAAGCTTTGCCGCAGCCACTTAGCACTGACCCATCCAGACAACTTTCTTGCCGACATTTGCGACGCCTACGTTGAGCTAATCGACGCGCTACTGTTCCGCGATGACGATACCAACGTGCAGGAACTGCTGCTGAAGGCGACCCGCGGCTTATCCCGTAGGGACTTAACGAAGCTGGTGGAGAGCAATCGCCCCGAGCGAGAGGTAATAGGCAGGGAACTATCAACCGCTTGCTACATTACCGACGCATGGCCTGCGGTGTTATACCTTGCCTGCAAACACCACCAAGAACCTTTGCGGGCTTTACAGATTAACGCAGAAGTTGGCGGCGATAGCGTACATAGAGGTGCCGTACTGGGCGTGTTGTTAGGCTTAATCAATGGCGAGGAGGCAGGTAACCTATTTGCCCGGTTAACCGAGCAAACGTCGATTAACCGGGCCATTGAGGACTGTGTTTTTTAATAGCGAGTTTTAAGAAGCGCTAAGAGCGACGTTCCCACAGCGTGACTTCCGAGAGGCTATGCTGATATTTGTGCATGGTCTCACGGATCACGAAGGGCACTTTCTCGGGATCGCTGATCATCCGGAAGTGGGGCTCAAGCAATTCCTTCAGGCCATCCAGCGTGCTGAAGTTTTCGCCATTTTTCTTGAAGCCACCGATCCACTCCTCCATCGGCGTGTACTCTTCCAGCCAGGTATATGGCGACGCTATCATCAGGATGCCACCGGCATTGATACGCTGATGAATGGTCTGCAGGAACTGGGCAGGCTTATACAGCCGATCGATCAGGTTAGCTGCCAGCACCAAATCATAATTGCTGAACTGCGGCTTGAGATTGCACGCATCCCCCTGGTGGAAGCTAACGCGGTTGGCCGCTTCTTCCAACCCCAGGCTTGCCAGGGTGCGCTCCTGATAGCTAACCAGCTCGCCCTCTTCGGTGCGGGTGTAACGCAGCACTTTCTGCTCCGCCATTTCCACGCCCTGACGGATAAAGTTGGCCGAAAAGTCCACGCCATCGACATGCTCAAACTCGCGGGCCAGCTCAAAGCTGGAGCGCCCGCTGGCGCAACCTAAATCCAGAGCGCGTTTTTTCTGGCGGCCGGCCATGCTGGCTAACGCCTTGTTAGCCAGTACCTGCGGGAAGTTGGCAACACCAAACCACTCGTCGCCGTAATGGAATTCCGCGTACTCCGCCATGCGGGCATTACTTTCGTAATAAGCGCTGGGCAGCTTGACCTCCGCATCTGATACTACGTAGCGGAACCCCGCATGCTGAAAGAAGTGGCGCCGGAACGCGTAGCGCGCGCTAAGGCGGGTTTCGTTACCGCAGGATATCCAGGAGCCGCCTTTGATCAGGTTGTGCTGGTTGTCGAAAGTCGGCGTTGTGAAATCATCGTACAGTGGGTGCACATCAAACCCTGGGAATGGGTAGGTAGGCGTTTCCATCCACTGCCATACGTTGCCTACCACATCGAACCACTGGCCATGCTGGAATCGCGTGACCGGGCAGGAAGAGGCGCCGTGATCCAAATGCAGGTTGGCGTTGGCGGGCTTGTTACTCTCAATCTCAGAGACACCTGCTTCTTCCACCAGACGATGCCACTCATCTTCCGTTGGCATGCGCACGGGCTGACCCGTCTGCTGGCTTTTCCAGTTACAGAAGGCTTTGGCCTCGTGGAAATTGACCTCGACAGGCCAATCCCAAGGCATCTCAACCTCTTCGGTCATTAAGCGCAGCAACCATTCGTTTTTCCACACCCAGAAGGTGGGATGAGTCGCCTTGGCAAAATTACGCCACCCCAAACCTTCTTCTGACCAGAAGGCGTCGGTCAAGTAGCCACCGGCTTCGACGAACTCTAGGAACTCATTGTTGCTAACCAGAAACTGGCTGGCTTTAAACTCTTCCACGTCGGCGCGGTGATGGCCGTACTCGTTGTCCCAGCCATACCATGGGTCGTCAAACGACTTGCCTAACACCACCTCGCCTTGAGGCACCGTAATCAGCGTATTTTCCGGCGGCTCGCCGGTAGTGCGAATAGGCTCCCAAGCCGGCTGGGGCGTGACCAGATCGAGCGACTGCTGGCGAATCAGAACAGAAGAGGTTTCAAGGTGAATGCGTTCGTGCTCAATGCCCATCACGATAGGCCAGAATGGGCTATCCCAACCGATGGGCAGCGATACGGGCAGCTCGCGGATCAAATTAAGCACCGCCGCTCGCACCTTGGCGCGGTACTCCATTACCTCACTGACCGATGGCCATGAGTAGTGAGCTTCGTTGAGATCATCCCAGCTCATTTCATCGACACCCACCGCAAAGATAGACTCCATATTGGGGTCTATCCGGGCAGGCAAGAGCTTCGCCAGTACCAGCTTATTGACGAAAAACGTCGCGGTATGGCCGAGATAAAAAATCAGAGGATGCCTGAGAGCAATAGGCTTACGCACATAGGCTTCTTCGCTTGTCAGCGTGGTAAACAGTGACTCATAGCGGTCAAAGGTGGCAGTGAAGCAAGTCTCTATTTCTCGACGCGTTGCTTCAGGGTCGTTACCTGCCAACATCACAGTGCGGGGAAATAGGTCGGATGAGGTCGTGTCTTGTAGACCCAATGGCGAGCTTATGGAAGTCATAGGTTAGAGCGCCTTTATCTTTAAACGACGATGATTCGCCTAGGTAAACATATAAGGACATTAAAAACCAAAAACTCATACAAAAGCTACCATTAGTTGTACAAAACTGTTCCATCATGACCTTGCTCTTTGCGGATGAAGGGCGACAACCGGCTGAGTGTTAGACTGGGGCTAGCTAACCCGACTTCTTCTAATATGTTCATGAAAAGGCGAATTGATGACCACCGTTGCCATATTTGTTGATATTCAAAACGTCTATTACACCGTGCGCGAAGCCTATGGCCGAAACTTTGATTACAACAAGTTCTGGGCACGCGTAACCGCTAACAGAGAGGTTATTAAAGCTGTTTGCTATGCCATCGATAGGGGTGACCAAAAGCAGCGAGAGTTTCAAAATATACTCAGAGCGATTGGTTTTGATGTGAAATTAAAGCCCTTTATCCAGCGCTCAGACGGTTCCGCAAAAGGTGACTGGGATGTGGGCATCGCCCTCGATGCGATGGAGTATGCGGAACAGGCAGACGTTATCGTGCTGGTATCCGGCGATGGTGACTTCGATCTGCTAGTCCAAAAAATCCGTGCGAAGCACGGGAAAAAAGTCGAAGTGTATGGTGTTCCCCAACTGACGGCAGCGTCGCTGATAAATGCGGCCAGTGAATTTATAGCGATAGATAAAGGGCTTCTGCTGGGTTAAATTTCATTCAGAAATATTTATCCCTGCTGCTCTAGAGAACACCTCTCTCGTTGACAGTAACCACTTGCGGCATTGTTGTTAGCAAGTACTGCAAATTTCACATCCGGGCCATAGTGGCCCGAATTCATATTCCTATTGTGCCGACGTCCAGCCCGATACGGTGTAGGCGCTTTCCATCAAGCGCAGCGTCTCGAGATTGTCGAGCCGATCCGTCGGGAAAGGCGTCCCC
>Ga0209344_10001122_pt1 | contig 37177 bp, 33 predicted proteins | sample Cruoilmetagenom6_FD_187293 | JGI IMG/M metagenome (GOLD analysis project Ga0209344, IMG submission 187293) | Oil polluted marine microbial communities from Coal Oil Point, Santa Barbara, California, USA - Santa Barbara Oil Seep Sample 6 (SPAdes)... | ecosystem: Environmental > Aquatic > Marine...
TGACATCACCTTGGTATTCAAAAACAAAAAACACCTGGTTTGGCACAAACGCAAAAAACTCCCCTTACATTCTAATGGCATGCAATTCACCGCTTTAGACAAGGACGGTAATGAGTTGTTACGCAAAGCCTATTATTCTGTTGGTGGTGGTTTTATCTTGGCTCACAGTCACATGGCTAAAGAACAAATTATGGAAGATGACTCAGATTTGCCGTATAAATTCACCTCAGGTGATGAGCTCATCGACTTCTGTCATAAACACGATATGACCATCGCACAAATCATGTATGCCAATGAACTGACTTGGCGCAGCCAAACAGAAATTGATGAACAATTGGATACCATTTGGCAGGCCATGGAGTCTTGTGTACAAAGAGGCATCAAAGCCGATGGCGTGTTACCAGGTGGATTAAAACTGGCCAGAAGAGCGCCAAAAATTTATCGCGACTTGGATTTAAAATCTGAAAAAGATTTGAGCGATCCTTTAACCATTCTGGACTGGATCAATATGTACGCTCTCGCCGTTAGCGAAGAAAATGCCGCGGGCGGACGAGTGGTCACTGCACCAACCAATGGTGCTGCTGGCATCATTCCAGCGGTGTTGCATTACTACAAAGAGTTCGTACCAGAGAGTAACCAACAAGGCATTCGAGATTTTTTATTAACCGCTGCTGCTGTGGGCATTTTGTACAAAACCAAAGCCTCTATTTCTGGTGCTGAAGTCGGCTGCCAAGGAGAAGTGGGTGTGGCCTCATCGATGGCCGCTGCAGGTTTAGCTGCGGCACTACATTTAACCCCTGATGAAGTTGAAAATGCCGCTGAAATTGCCATGGAACACAATTTAGGCCTGACCTGTGACCCCATTGGTGGTTTGGTTCAAATTCCATGCATTGAACGCAACGCCATGGGCTCAATCAAATCTATCAATGCGGTGAGAATGGCTGATCGAAATGATGGCACCCACACGGTTTCTTTAGATAAAGTGATTAAAACCATGAAAGCCACCGGCGATGACATGAAAGAACATTACAAAGAAACCTCAAGAGGCGGCTTGGCGGTGAATATCATCGAATGTTAACTTTGTTTTAACTATACTCATAACAGCCTAAACACCACTTGCCATGATTCATGATTTTGAATCATGGCAAAAAGCCAGACACCGCCACAACTTGTGCATCAAACTGTTTGGCTATTCAAAATCATCAGCAAATATGAGGTCATTCCCAGGCAGTTCTGCTGTACCTGTAACCACATCTATATTATTAGTGGGACTCAAGTCATCTTGGTTGGCACTCACTTGTGCCCCCAAACTGAATTCACCTTCACCTTCAATTCGATAAACCAACACCATATTCTCTTCGTTGAAACGTTCCATTTGAGCCAAGTTACAATTTTCTGACTGGCACAAATTTCCCGACAACCACACCAGTGTCAAATTATCTGGTACCACATCTACATTGACCGCTGTGGCTGTATTCAAACCACCATTGACTACCCTCAAGTGAAATTCCAATTCTTGTCCGGTGTAAAAAGGTGGAACCGCATTCAAACTTAACTGTGCCACCATATCAGATACCGCATTGATATTGAGGTTGATACTGTCTTCATTGTTTTGCAAGTTAAGGTCAGTTTCTCCTGGAGTGGCCAGAACACTGAATGTAACCTGCTGCTGTGTGCTTGAATTGATGACCGGATTAAAATACGAGAAAGTCAAAAACTCTGAAGATTGAGCGGCTATAAATGGCACTTCACAATAACCATCAAAATTCCACAAATGACTGCAAGAAATAAACGCACCACCTGGGTAGTTTTGCCAAACCCTGATATTACTGGCCGATTGATTACCTGTGGATATTTTGACCGTAAACTGCATGTAACCATCTGAATAATAAGGCGGATTAAAATCAGGAAGTATACCAACACTGATATCGGTTTCACCCAAAGCGCCATTATTGCCTTGTAGATCAATGTTATTCTCAGGATAGATGTCAATTAATGAAGAACTGATTTCAGCAATGGCATCAAATTCACTTTCAACGACCTCAGCCAAAACAGTGATGTCTTTGCTGCTGCCATTGATCATGGTACCCAGTTGGCAGATTTGACCATTTACAGAACCACAGCCGCTGAAAGACACGAAGTTCAGACCTGTGGTGCTCAATTCTAAACTGACATCAGTGGCTGTGTTGAAACCGAAATTGTCAATCACAACCGCATACTCTAAGAATTCTCCAATGAAATGGTTACCAGGAGAGACCAAATCCATTTGGACCGACAAATCAGCACCATCTTCAATATCACCAGTCAGATTATGCTGGTTGTTGGTTAAATCGGTGTCAGTAAAAGTTGAGTGAATGGTGGGCTCGGCAGTCACGTTAAACTCAAAATCATTCTCAAACGAACTGAATGTCACATGTACTGGAATGGTGATTGATTGCTGCCCTTGGATGTTATTCAGCGTACATGGAAATGAACCACACAATGAATTACCTGTGCCTGTAATGGTGGCATGCTCTGTATCCAAGTTAATTTTGATTTCATTGACCACTGAAAAACTGTTGTTCTTAATAGTCAACTCATATATCAACGCTTGGCCATGCACATAAGGAGAATTCATTGCCAAAGCTCCAGACACTTCAATATCAATAAAATCAGCCGCTTCATACGCGCCAACATCACAAGCAGCATCACGAGCCACACCACGTTGATCGGTTGGCAAACAATAAGTCGGATCACCCGAATTGATGGCATCTGATGAAGGCTCCAAGGCAAAAGTTTCTGTCAGCCCTCCATTGTCACTGAGTGACAATAATTTGGGATAATAATACAAACTTCCAGTACCGTCACAAGAAAATCCTGGGGTGTTGTATATATTGCCAGCATCAATAACCCAAGCAGTGGAACCTGCAATATTACAATCTCCCTGAAGAATTGAGTTGGTCATATTCAAGATAGAATCCTCAATACGCAATGCTGCTTTGAGGGTTACGTGATTTAATGTCAAAGCCGATGTATCAGTAAAAAACACATGTCCCCGTTGATCATGCCAATTAATGACTTGAGATCGGTTAAAGGTTGAGTTTGCTAAAGTGGCCACTGTACCTTGACCATATACAGCGGATTCATTTTCACTGAATAACGAATCATTGACCGTCAAATGACCACCATCCATAAATACACTGGCACCAAATCCATGGTCCCAATACTGAATATCACCATCAATATTTTCTAACCTGTACTTCGATTCATTAGCCACAAAACGAGCCGTGTTAATGGTCACTGTTGAATCATGTGCATACAAGGCACCACCATAAGATGGATTGGATTCTGCGTTGAGTATTTGGTTGTACTCTAAATAGCTGTCATTAATATCTAATACACCATCCTCAATATAAATCCCGCCACCATAACGCGCTGTACTTCTGTTGAAAGAGACAATGGTATTGTTTAGGGTCACAGCAGCGTCTTCAATGTGAATGCCTGCGCCTCTGATCAAATCAGCATAACCTTGGGTAATCCAAACCCGTTGTAACGTCACATCGGTGTCATTACCAGTGATTTTCATCACCGCATGATCATTATCACCAGAAATTTTTAACAGCCCTGAGTTGGTGGTGGTTTTGATGGTGATGTCTGAAGTGATGGTAGGTAAACGACCACTTAAGGTAATTACCCAAACATCAGGCGAGATCAATATATCATGCCCTGAACCGGCTGAACAATTACCGACTGCACTGTCATTATTGGCACTTCTGATGGCATCTTGTAAAGTACAACCATTGGGGCCAAAATTGATATTCACTGCCAACAAAGGCAAGCTGATAAAAACCAAACATAAAAAAACCAATACTTGAAGCAAAACAAAGATGCCTTCAGTCCCTCGATTATTATTGCCTACAATCACATTTTTTTTCATAGCCATCTGATTAGGTTTGAGTGACTTAATATCATCAGCGAAGCTCGGTATTTTTACCTGAAATAATTATGAAATTTACCTGAAATTTATCTGAAACTTACTTGAAATCATCATAAAACATATGAAAATTTAACTGAAATCATTCAGCAATTGGAAAAGACTCCGCTTTCAACCCAATACACAGCGCTTAATTGATGTACATCAATGTGAAAGTTTATTAAGCAACTATCATAGACGCCAAAAGTATCATTTGGAGTATATACATGAAAACAAGCCATCGAATTTTCATCACCGCTTTTGGACTCAGTGCGATGTTTCAGCCAGCCATGGCTGCCGACAGTCTCGCAGAAGCATTCAGTCAGGGCGAAAGTGATTTGTCGTTCAGGTATCGTTTTGAATTGGTTGACCAAGATAATTTTAATAAAGACGCCAATGCATCTACTTTGCGTACCCGACTTAATTACCAAACCGATACATTCAATGGCTTCAGCTTTTTTATTGAAGCCGACAATGTGATGGAAGTTTTTGCTGACAATTACAATGCCGGTGGTGGGAACACGCCAAACAACGGGCAATATCCTGTGGTTGCAGATCCTACGGGTACTGAGTTGAATCAAGCTTGGATTAATTATGCTTTCAACGACAGCAGTCACTTAAAAGTTGGTCGGCAACGGATTATTTTAGACAACCAACGTTTTGTTGGTGGTGTGGGTTGGCGCCAAAATGAACAAACCTATGATGCGGTGTCATTTAACAGTCATATAGCGGAGAGCCAATTGTTTCTATCCTATATTGAAAACGTCAACAGGATATTTGGTGACGATGTGGCTGCTGGGGATCATGACAACCAAACATTCCTCGCCAACTGGTCCAACAAGTGGCAAGACAAACACCAACTAACCGTTTATTATTACAACATCGATAACCAAGATGCGGCGGATTTTTCAACCGTTACCTTTGGTGCCTCCTTCAAAACTCATTGGCCCATCGCAGACAACAAGTTTACTTTTTCGGCTGAATTTGCCACCCAATCTGACGCGCACAACAATCCAGTCAATTATGATGCCGACTATATGCACATAGACTTGGGCCTGGCACTTCAACATGTGACTTTCTTCGGTGGTTATGAATTATTAGCAGGAGATGACAACCAAGCGGGAGCTGCATTCAGAACACCACTGGCAACCTTACATGCATTCAATGGTTGGGCCGATCAATTCTTAACCACTCCAGATGCCGGTCTTGAGGATACTTTCGTGGGTGCCAAGGGCGATATTGAAGGTTTTGCTTGGCAAGTTAAGTACCACCAATTTAATGCCGACAGCGGCTCAGGTGACTTTGGTAACGAGCTGGACTTTTCAGTGGCAAAAAAATTAAACAAAAACTTCTCAGCCTTGTTGAAAACAGCTCAATATGACGCCGATGACATCAAAGCCAATACCAATAAATATTGGATTATGCTTAGCGCAAACTTTTAAACAGACTACATAGATGGTGCCCTGAAAAGCTGTGAATGACCATATATTGAGCTTTCACAGCTTTATTTGATCCAACCATCAACCCCCTTAAAAACCAAATGCAACCGCTGACAACTGTCATCCTGCACTGGCAATTTTAAAATTAAAAAACAGCGAAATGAAAATGATTTTTATTTATCAATTAATAATCAACAATTGACCTACATCAAACCACATTCCATAACAAAAAGTTAACATAGCTAAACTTGCTAACAGCGTATTGAGTGAGTAATAACCTGTAATTAATTATATTTGAGGCGAAAAATGAAAGATATATTTACCAAGAGCGTGGCTCGAAACATATATTACGGTGGTTCCGCATTTTTTATTTTCTTGTTTTTGGTGTTGACCTTTGACACACACCAAAGGTTACCACAACGTGACAACCGTGAAGCCATTACTGAGCTAAGTGCTCATGGCAAACGCTTATGGGAAGAAAATAACTGTGTAGGCTGCCACACCTTATTGGGCGAAGGGGCTTATTTTGCACCTGAATTAGGTAATGTGTATTTGCGCTATGGCAAAAGCACAGAAGCCATCAAAGCCTTTATCAAAAGTCGTCCTGCCAATGGCATTCCAGGTAGGCGAAGCATGCCCCAATTCAACTTCACTGAAGAAGAATTAGATGCGATTGCTGAGTTTCTTAAATATGCCAGCGGTATCAATACCGAAAATTGGCCACCCAACATTCAAGGATAAGGAGACATTAAATGAAATATCAATCTCAATCTGTAGCTAAACTTTATTTCATTGCCGCCATTGGTTTGTTTGTTGGACAAATCCTGTTTGGGGTAATTCTTGGTTTACAATACGTCATAGGCGATTTTTTATTCCCCTATATTCCGTTTAATATTGCTCGCATGGTCCACACCAATCTTTTGATTGTTTGGCTGTTATTTGGTTTTATGGGTGCAGCTTACTATCTTGTCCCCGAAGAATCCCAACGAGAACTTCATTCGGTCAAATTAGCCAAACTCTTATTCTGGGTATTTTTGGGTGCTGGCGTCATGATTATATTAAGCTATTTACTGATTCCCTATGCTCGACTGGCAGAATTAACAGGCAACAGCATGTTACCCACCATGGGCCGTGAGTTTCTTGAACAACCAACCATTGGTAAGATAGGCATTGCATTGGTCTGCGTCGGTTTTGTATATAACATCATGATCACTGTGCTTTCAGGTCGTAAGACTGTTATCAATATGGTGCTATTAACCGGTTTAGTCGGCTTGGTGGTATTGTGGCTGTTCTCATTTGTCAATCCAGAAAACTTGGTTTTAGATAAGTATTACTGGTGGTGGGTGGTACATTTATGGGTTGAAGGTGTGTGGGAACTTATCCTGGGATCTTTACTGGCTTTTGTTTTAATTAAAACCACAGGCGTCGATCGTGAAGTGATTGAAAAATGGTTGTATGTGATTGTTGCGATGGCATTAATTACTGGCATCTTAGGAACTGGTCATCATTACTTCTTTATAGGTGCGCCCTCATATTGGCTCTGGGTGGGATCGGTGTTTGGGGCCTTGGAACCCATTCCGTTCTTCTTGATGACTCTTTTCGCCTTTAACATGGTTAACAAACGACGTCGCAAACACGCCAACAAAGCGGCCGTCTTGTGGGCTTTAGGCACAGGCGTTATGGCCTTCTTGGGCGCTGGTGTTTGGGGCTTTTTACATACCCTCGCGCCAGTTAACTACTTTACTCACGGCACCCAAATAACAGCGGCTCACGGTCACATGGCATTTTATGGCGCTTATGTGATGGTGGTGTTATGTATTATTTCCTACGCCATGCCTAAATTACGAGGTCGCGTCGCCAATTCCAATAAAGCACAAGTGGTTGAAATGTGGTCATTCTGGTTAATGACTGTCTCGATGGTGTTTATCACTTTATTCTTAACCGCTGCTGGCGTGGTTCAGGTGTTCTTACAACGCATGGGCGATACCCCTTTGCCATTTATGGTGGTTCAAGACAAGCTTGAAATATTCTACTGGATGCGTGAAGTATCTGGTCTGGTGTTCTTGATTGGTTTGTTGGTATATATCAGCAGTTTCTTTATCAAAGGAGACGCAGCCGATGAAACACTTTTGGTAGAAGCCACTTCTGAAAACGAATGATTTAACTATTAAGTCGACTTAAACTTGAACCCAAACCAAGCAATGTTTGGGTTCATTTTATCTTGATTGGAGCATGTATGGACAGCGTCAAAGCCATCAAACAAAGCAGTAACAAGGCGGCTAATTATTACCAGCCACAAAACAATGAAATTGAATTATTTCACACCGCAGCCAATAACCAAATTCCCGTTTTATTGAAAGGGCCAACTGGTTGTGGAAAAACCAGGTTCATTCAGCACATGGCTGATGTATTAGGTCGCAAACTTTTCACCGTAGCTTGTCATGAAGACTTAACCGCTTCAGATTTAATTGGCAGACACTTAATAGGTGATGGTCAAACCTATTGGCAAGACGGGCCATTAACCCGTGCCGTTCGCGAAGGTGGTATTTGCTATTTAGATGAAGTGGTTGAAGCACGTAAAGACAGTATTGTTGCGATTCACCCATTAACTGATGACCGCAGAATTTTACCCATCGATCGCACCGGCGAATTACTCAAAGCACCCGATGATTTCATGTTAGTGGTTTCATACAATCCAGGCTACCAAAACCTTTTAAAAGGCCTCAAACCTTCAACCAAACAGCGTTTTATGGCCTTGCGTTTTGATTACCCCAATATAACAACTGAAACAAAAATCATTGCCAAAGAATCAAACTGTGATGGCGAACTGGCCAAGCAACTGGCTCAACTGGCTCACCACCTGCGCCAACTCAAAGAGCATGATTTAGAAGAGTCGGTTTCTACCCGCCTACTCATCTATGCAGCCAATTTAATCACACATGGTATAGATCCTTTGGCAGCCTGCCGAGCCGCAATCGCCGAATCATTAAGTGATGATTTGGAAGTGGTTGAAGCCTTGAATTTAGTAATTCAAGCCAAATTAGGTTAATCACATGGAAGAATGGGTAGGGGTTAAGTGGCACCATTACATTACCTCAAGGTCCCTACCCACTTATCCAAATGCCAGTGTCAGTCTGGTTGATATAAAAAAACCCCTGGCTATTTATTTTCGTGCCATGGGTGGTGACAAAGCCATCGGCATTGGCCACACCACTGCACAGCTCTTTGAAGGCCACAGAAGTTGGTTACAAAAAATGGCTGGAGCCGCTAAACGTTTTGAAAAAGGCCATTTCAGTCGCGATAATTTATACCTGCCTGAGCACATGGCTTTTTTTGATAATCAACAGAGCAATCTCGATGTTTATTATTGGCTGACAGCCTTAGCCAGTCACAATCATGTGCCACACCCACAACATATATTGGCACACAATTTATACCTGACCCAAAAAACCTTGCGCCAATGGCCTGGCTTAAAAAAAACCTATCAAAATTTGGTACAGCAACACTTGTTTCAAAGACCTCATTTAAAACAATTACCCGCGTCTTTTCAGTCGCATGAATTATTGATAAAACAAGCCCTGATTAATCCAAATGCTGACCACCCTATCCCTGAAATGTCCGAACAAAGTCTACCGGCTTTGGTGCCTTTGTGGCTGTATCCAAGCCCTCAAATTTCGATAAACCACCCAAACAACAGACAAGCTTTACCGCAAGCAAAAGGCAGCAGTGAAGCCAAAGCACAACAACAAAAGAGTAAACGCTACAGTGCTGAACAAGTGGAAACTGAAGAAGACAAAGATGGCTTACTTTCATTCCGTTTAGAGAGTTTGTTTTCCTGGTCAGAATTCATCAACTTAGATCGCAGTGAAGAAGATGCCGACGATGATGAAGCACTCAAAGCCGCAGATGACTTGGACAAACTCAGTATCGGCCAAGGTGAAACTGGCCACAAAATCAAACTCGACTTAGATTTGCCATCAGCAGAATATGACGATGAAATTCTGGAAACAGGTATTTTAATGCCTGAATGGCAGCATAAAAAAAACCAGCTTGTGGCTGATTATTGCAGCTTACAATTGATGCAAATCAGCGCCAGTGAAACAGTGACATGGCCCGCCCAACTACAACGTCAAGCCCAAGTGTTGAAACGACAATTTGAAGCTTTAAAACCTCAAAGACAGTGGTTAAACCAACAACTGGATGGTGAAGAACCTGATTTGTTGAGCTTTATCGACTACACCGCAGATAAACGGGCTGGCCACAGCAATACCGACCCCAAACTATACCGCAATTTACAACATAAACAACGCGATTTATCCAGCCTGATTTTAACCGACCTTTCACTCTCTACCGATGCCTACATTAATGATGAAAAAAAAGTCATAGATGTGATCAGGGAAGCCCTGTATCTATTTTCAGAAAGCCTCAATGCTGCCCAAGAACGCTTTGCCATAGCAGGATTCGCTTCACGCAAAAGATCACATGTTCGCTATTACCCGATTAAACGCTTTGATCAAAAATACGATGATTTAATCAAACGACGTATCCACGCCATCCAACCCAACTACTACACGCGTATGGGAACAGCCATACGCTACGCCACTCAGGAGTTACTGACACAAAAATCGAAACAAAAATTATTATTAATTTTGACTGATGGCAAACCCAATGACTTGGATCATTATGAAGGCCGTTATGGTTTAGAAGACACTAAAATGGCGGTTAAAGAAGCCAAACAAAAAGGCATCATTCCATTTTGTGTTTCAATTGATCATGAGGCTTATGATTACCTGCCCTATATTTTCGGCTCACAATCATACTTCCACATTAAAAATGCAGCTGAACTACCGAAAAAATTACCTCAATTGTATATCCAACTAATCAGCTGAACCTGGCCTCACACGTTCCAGCGTGAAGGGCTGTTAAAAAAAGCACCGTGTAAAGCAAGCATATGCTGATTCTCACACTGGTCGATGCCAATCTATATGGTTAACTGACAATGAATCACGTTGGGTATTAACGCCGCAAAAAGCGACGTCAAGGCTGACCAAGGAGCGCCGCGACTGATGCTGGTTTGCTTTGTTATGTGCTGGCAATTAGTTTCACAACCTCACTATCTGTGAGCTCAGAACCAATATGTAAAGCGACTTTAATAGCGCCAGCCCCCAAAGCCAACTCTCTAAATATACGCTCCTCTACTTCTGATAGACCACCATCAATATGTGAAAGTGGCTGTATGACAACTTGCGCTCGCCTTGAAATAATGCCTTTTGGCAAAATGCTTGTAACTAATTTTTTCAGAGCTGGCTCGGCAGTTGAAAAATGGCCAACCAAAAGCCTACTTGTTGTAAATGGTGACTCAGAGGAAAGGCTCTCCCAGCAGCCATTTATAGAAATATTCTTAGCTTCGAATTGATTCCTGCCGACCTTGATATAGAGGTCATTTGTAAATAATTTTCCAATCATGAATTGCGCTTAATTTCGCACCTATCAACTGGATTGATGACTGATACCGCTGGCTGTTCAGTTAATTCGACCTGTTTCCTGGTTTCCTTAAAAATGACCCAAAATACGATCATCAAAGCAATCACTAAAACAGGTAATAAAACAAATAGAAAAGTCAGCTTAGCTGGACTTTGACGTCCATTATTGGGTTCTTTATTATTTTTATTCATGCGCCTATTATAATTCATCGGCCTAATTTCAAATATTTTTAAATCAAATGTTTTGCATTCAAGCCAATACTTGACCTGCGTCAGATATTTTGAAATAAATTCAATCAATCACGGCTACTTGACCCAAGTCAAACACAAAATTGGCTGGCCTTAATACACTGTATCTATCATTTGACAAACAGAGTATTAAGTATGAAAACCAAAACATGTATGGTCACTTTTTGGCTACTAACAAATCTGTCTTATTCAACCACATGGGCACAAAACAACCTCGATCCAGAAGATTCAACCGAATTAGACAACATGGTAGTTGTGGCTTACAAACAAGCCCGTCCTGTTCAGGATGTGGTCGGTGATGTCAGTGTGATATCTGCTGCACAAATGTCTGAAACATTGAGCCAAGACATGGCATCAGCCATCAAATATGAAGCCAACATCAATATTGAAGATGGTGGCACTCGCTTTGGTACAACTGGAATCAATATCCGGGGCATCGGAGGCAACCGAGTGGCGATTGAGGTCGATGGCATTCCTAACGCCAAAACATTCAACTTGGGTTCTTATTCATTTGCCACAGCAGGATTCCCTGAAATTGATTTAATTCAAAACATCGAAATCCTTAAAGGTCCTGCATCGACTTTATATGGCAGTGATGCCCTCGGTGGCATTGTAGCGATTCGCACATGGGACCCCGATGTATTGTTGGCTCAAAAAGATATGGGTGACAACTGGACTCAATTTAAAATTGGCTACGATGGAATACGCCATGGACGATTTGCCACCCTCAGTAGTGCCTGGGACTTTGACCAACATGGATTGATACTCTCTGCAACCCAAAGAGACGGTAAGGGTGTTGTCAATGAAAATTCCAACTTAGCCAAAGACACGGCTGACTGGGACGCCCAGTCTATTTTTGTTAAATGGAAGGTCAATATGGCCAATGGAAACACGTTAACTTTTGGCTTAGTCGCCAACCAAAAGAGCCAAATATCACAAATCAATTCATTTATAGGTCAAGGTCGATTCAGTCGCACCACAGAATTATCCGGAGATGACGACTCGTCAGATCAAAAGCTAAGTGTTGCTTATGATTTCTTGATCAACGGTGGCTTCGCAGATGAAGGTCGGTTGAATATTTACCAAGCCAACACGCAGTTTGAACAAAACACCTATGAAAATCGTTTCTCCAGCAGAGGCACCCCTCAATTTCAATACAGACAATTTAATTTTGACAGCAACCGAGTTGGTTTAGAATTAAATTTCACCAAACAAATCATCTCCGAAAATACCCAACATCAGTTAATATACGGTTTAGAGTGGACTCAATCTGAGGTCAAAGAATCACGTGATGCGGCTGAAACCAATTTAACCACCGGCGTAACCACTCAGGTGGTTCTGGGTGAAAACTTTCCTTTGCGCGACTTCCCTAAAACAGATGTTCAAGAGTTAGGCCTCTTCATCCATGATGAAATCACATTCAATGATTCAAAATGGACCTTGGTGCCGGCGATGCGTTTTGATCACTATGACTTATCACCCAATCGTGACCTGTTATTTGACAATGGCGCAGGTCAGGCTGAAGTGGTTTCAATCACGGCCTCTGACTTTTCCCCGAAGCTTGGGGTCATGTATGACGTCAATGATGACATTAATCTGTATGCTCAATATGTGCGGGGCTTCAGAGCACCTCCCTATGACGATGTGAATATCGGCTTCAATTTAGCCTTGTTCAACTATCAAGCGATTCCAAACCCCGATCTGAAATCAGAAACATCAGATGGATTCGAGTTTGGCTTTAGGTATGATAATGAATCACATCAAATAGATTTGAATTTGTTTCACAACGACTATAACAACTTGATTGTAAGTAGAGATTTAATCGGGCTTGATCCAGCTAGCAATGCCTTGATTTTTCAATCCAGAAACATTAATGACGCCACCATTTATGGTGCTGAATTAGATTATTCATGGCAAATCACAAATCAATGGTCAACAGCATGGTCAGTGGCTTGGACGCGTGGTGACAATAACAACACAGACCAACCCTTGAATCACATTTCACCAGCCAAAGCCTCAGGCAATTTTAAATGGCATTCGGTCAATAAGAAATGGCAAGCTGGACTGTATGGAATTTTCAGCCAAGCAAAAACCAGAATTGATGATGCCGATGACGAGCTATTTAAAGCACCTGGATATGCCATTTTTGATGTAACGATGGGCTATCAAATTTCAGCCAACAGCCATTTAAATTTTGGCCTCTTTAACATTACCGACAAAAAATATTGGCTGTGGCAACAAGTCAGAAATTTCGATGCTTCAGACGCCATTATTGAAGCCATGACACAGGCCTCCAGACAAGCCAAGATAGCCTACAGCATCGAATGGTAATTTAAACATCTTTTATAGACCTTGAACTACCCTATTTTTAATATATCCGGCCATACATTGACCTAAATCAATTACAGATGGGTTTAAAAACTATAAATTAGGATACAAGAATTTTAGCCTGGTTCTGCTTGGATTTATTGAAGCCACGAACCAAACCGAATTTTATTAAGTAGTAGTAGGAGTTAATCATGAAAACCTTAAAGCGCAGTCTGTTACATGTAGGCCTCATTGTTGGGATGTTTACCGGCATCAGTGCTTGTGCAGCTGAACAACCGACAGCAGCCAACGATCCTTTGGCCGAACACAAAGCAGAAATGAAGTCAGGCAGTACCGACTTGGCCAGTCAAATAGCTGCAGGCGAAAAAATATACCAAACATATTGTACCGCTTGCCACCAACCAAATGGCCAAGGACTCGCAGGTGCGTTTCCACCTTTGGCTCAATCTGATTACTTATTGGCAGATAAAAATCGCGCCATAAGTACAGTCATCGGCGGCCTATCAGGTGAAATCACTGTTAATGGAAAAACCTTCAATGCTGTGATGCCTAACCTGTCTTACTTAAAAGATGAAGAAGTGGCTAATGTTGTTACCTATGTCATGAACAGCTGGGGTAATCAAGGTTTTCAAGTCAGCACTGCAGAAGTGATGGCTGCCAGAAGTGAGACCGCAAACGTTCCAACTGGTGCCGCTGTAGATCACCCAGTCACTACAGTGGAAGAAGCAGGCTACCAAGGTGCCCCATCAGGTATCAACCCTGAAGATACTGCACAAATGATTGATTCTGATGGCCCAGCCATGAGTAAAGATGATTTTGCATTTGCCACTAAAATTTATTTTGAACGCTGTGCAGGTTGTCATGGGGTGTTACGAAAAGGCGCCACTGGCAAACCACTCACTACTGACATTACACGTGAAAAAGGCACCGATTATCTGAAAACATTAATCACTTATGGTTCACCGGCTGGGATGCCTAATTGGGGCACATCAGGCGACTTTACCGCGGATGAAATTGATAAATTAGCCCGTTTTTTACAACATGAACCACCGTCTCCTCCTGAATGGGGCATGAAAGAGATGTTGGATTCATGGAAAGTTCACGTTAAACCAGAAGATCGACCTAAGACCAAACAACACAACAGAGACATCGAAAATTTCTTTTCTGTCACCTTACGTGATTCTGGTGAAATGGCGTTGATTGATGGTGACACCAAAGAAATTGTGACCATCCTGAAAACTGGTTATGCGGTACACATTACCCGACCTTCGGCATCAGGACGCTATGCATATACCATTGGTAGAGATGCAAAAATTGACATGATAGACATGTTCATGAACCCACCTGAAATTGTCGCCACCATTAAAGTGGGTTTAGAAGCTCGTTCAGTTGAAACTTCTAAATACAAAGGTTACGAAGACAAGTACGCCATCGCAGGTGCTTATTGGCCACCACAATTTACCATTATGGAAGGCGATACTTTAGAGCCTAAGCGCATTGTTTCTACACGTGGCATGACTGTTGATACACAAGAATACCACCCAGAACCTCGAGTGGCTGCAATTGTGGCATCTCATTTGCATCCTGAGTTTATTGTGAATGTTAAAGAGACTGGCAAAATATTGTTGGTTGATTACTCAGACATAGATAGCCTGTCAATCACCTCTATTGATGCGGCACGCTTTTTACATGATGGCGGCTGGGATAGCACCAAACGCTATTTTCTAACAGCAGCAAATCAGTCAGATAAAATTGCGGTGGTTGATTCTAAAGAACGAAAATTAACCGCATTGATTGATGCTGATAAAATTCCACATCCAGGCCGTGGAGCCAACATCATTGACCCCGAGTTCGGCCCTGTTTGGATCACCAGTTCATTAGGTAATAACAACATCACTTTCATAGCCACTGATCCTTTGAATCACAAAGAACATGCTTGGAAAGTAGTCAGAACGCTGCATGGCCAAGGTGGTGGTTCATTGTTTGTAAAATCACACCCCAAATCTAAAAACTTGTGGGTAGATTCACCGCTTAACCCAAGTGAAGCCATCTCTCAAAGTATTGCGGTCTATGACATTAACAATCTAGATGCTGGATTTGAAGTATTACCAATTGCAGAATGGGCTGATTTAGGTGAAGGTGCCAAACGTGTGGTACAACCTGAATACAACAAGCAAGGCGATGAAGTTTGGTTTTCAGTATGGAATGGTAAAGAGCAAAGATCAGCCATTGTGATTGTTGACGACAAAACTCGTAAGCTGAAACATGTAATTAAAGATAAACGCATCATTACCCCAACTGGTAAATTTAATATTTACAACACTGTAGAAGATGTTTATTGATGTTGAATAACTAAACTGGCTTAAAATCCCGTGAAAGGGATAGGCTAAGCCAGGACAATAAGCATTAAAAAAAAAAGCGCTGTTTCCTCCTCCGAAAACAGCGCTTTTTTTATAAACTAAACAAAAGCCAACTCAAGTTTCAACTGACCAATGTCTGAATCACAAGGCTTCTTCAGCCAACAAAGACCTCAATTCAGATACATTTTTCAAAATAATTTTCTTCTCGTTAACCGCAATCAATGATTTTTTTTCTAAGGATTTTAACGCCCGGGAAAATGTTTCAGGTTTGATTGATAGTCGAGATGCAATGTCTCTTTTAGGAACGGTTAACTTTAAATCAAATTCACTTTCAGTGTCCAAATCAACATGAGATAAAAAATAATCAATCATTCTAAAAGAGGCGTTATGTAAAGTCTGATTGTCTAACTCCTTGACCATCCAATGTAATCGCATAGATAAATGAGCCAGCATATTGATACACAAATCGGCAGACCCTTTGAGTAATGCCAAAAAAGGATTGGCTTGAATGCTGACGATCACTGAAGCTTTCAGCGCAGTCGCTGTCACTGGGAATTTAGGCCTACCCGAAAACAGCACCCCTTCTGCAAATGTTCGGCCAGGAAAACACACTTCAATGATTTTTTCATCCCCTTTGATTGTACCTCGACCTAACTTAACAGCGCCATCATATACAAAATATATATGGGTTAAATCCATACCTTGTTGAAAAATCATTTGGTCAGATTGTTTATGAATCAAATCAGAAATTTTCAACACCTGTTCAAATTGTTCTTCATTCATTCCAGCAAACAATTCGCATTCGCGCATTGCAGCCACCACCTGTTTATTCATTTCTTTATGTAACATTTGACCATAGTATCTTAAGCTTTGTTTATTCTACATGGCAATTTTGCTATTGACTCATAAATTTTTCACAAGAACCCTCATATTAATCAAAACCCAAGAAAAAATACAACAACATTAAACCTTAAAAAATGCAGCAACCAACTCACTCGCAGGCCCATGCATAGATTGTTTAAACTGGCTGTTTTGATCACTGGGTTCAAGATTGAGCTCAACTGTATGAGCGCCTGATTGATTGGCGACGTCTACAAAACCCGCCGCAGGATAAACCGTGCCTGAGGTGCCAATTGAAACAAACAAATCACACTGCATCAAGGACAACATAATTTCATCCATGTACAATGGCATTTCACCAAACCACACGATATGCGGGCGCAACGTTCCTACCCGATCACACTGTTGACAAATTGACGCAAGGGTTAGGTCAGCTTGTTGTGAACTGATTGTATGACACTGTACACAGCGTTTTTTCAACAGCTCTCCATGCATATGCAACAAGTTTTCACTGCCTGCGCGCTCATGTAAGTCATCAACATTTTGAGTGACCAACAGAAATGACGCACTTTGTTTCTCAACACCTGCCAATGATTGATGAGCTGCATTAGGTTCAACTGTAGATAAAGCCGACCTGCGTGCATTGTAAAAGCGATGAACCAATTCGGGATCTCGATCAAAAGCTTCTGGTGTGGCCACATCTTCAACCCGATGGTTGTCCCACAAACCATTGTTGTCTCTGAATGTTGACAAACCACTTTCGGCTGAAATACCCGCGCCAGTGAGTACCACTATATTTTTGTAAATATTGATGACTGATGCCCGATGTTAATTAAGGTTGAATACCCTCAAACCCATTTTCAAATATCAAGTCATTGACCAATGGCACAATACATTGAGGGTTCGAAGTGGCCACTGACTCAACATGAGAGCGCATCCGATTTGGTACTCGATCAGGTGCAACACCAAAATTATGACCTGTACCCAGTGTCATAGATAGGTTTGACAGTCCAGGACTCAGTAAATGACAATAGCTCATAATGGTACCAGAACCTTGTCCCGAGGGACCAGGCAAGCTTTGAGCACCAGAATAACAACCTTGATTTGCACCTTCTGAATTGTTACATTCATCAACTGGATTGTTATTGCCACCAATGCCTTCATAACAATGGGTGTGTGGTGAATTGAAGTTGTGACCCAACTCATGACTCACAACCACTGAATCCCAAACCCGCAGGTTATTGTTGTCAAAATTGACATCAAGCCCAGAACTCACCCCATAACCACCACCGTAATTACTTGTGGTTCCTGCATAATTAGAAATGTTGTTACATGAAGCCGGAATGGTGTAGTTAAAACCTCCACTACATAAAACACCAACCCATGCAATGCCACTGTTGCTGCTCTTGCCACTGATAAAGTGTGTCAGCGCACGATCCACATTGGAATGGTTGTCATTCCAATATTTTCCCACTTCATACAAGGCACATTCTGTACTGGTGGCATCCCAAGGATCACTGCTTGCATTGTTGGTCCACAGTGAAGTGGTACCAACTAAAATGCTGGTGGCTATTTCATCGGTATAGATAGAAGAAATATAACCAACCAACCCAGCAATATAATTTACTGTGTCATTGCTGTTACCAAATTTATTATAAAACTCAAAATCAGTTTCTATCGCCAAGGTCAATTGATAGGCTGTATTACCTTGGGTGCTTTTATCTGCTGCAACGACTTTGTTAATTTGAACTTGATCAGGCGGCAAATTAAGGAAATCAATGGGGTTAAACCATCGATGGTCATTGGCAGATTGGGCACTGTTATTTTGGTCAATCAATTTAAATTGATTATCTAGTTGCCACTTCATTACATATTTTTCATCAGCACCTGAGTCAATAACTCCTTCAATTTTCCCATTTTCTAAAAATCCAATAAAAACCCGGCTATCCGCTTTCCCTTTGATTGAACCACTGAAATATCGGTTTGATGGCGGTTTGGTTTTAATCACACCCCGAACAGAATGTATGATAATTTCTGTCTGGTCTGCGAAAACTTTTTGGGATTTTAACAACAATGTCACTGGTCCCAGATGATCCAGTGATACATCAGTTAAAGTGAGCGTCTGACCATATTGAATCGCTTCAATATTCTGCAGATAACTAGGATCAGCCAAAGAAACTGCCTTCCCATGTACTTGGGAACCTAACACGCATAATAACAGTAAGAATTTTTTCATAATGACCACCCAATTTAATTAACAATCATTCTAATTTAAACACTGATAAACAACCATAAATTTATCTAAAATTCATGACAGTCATCAAATTGTGTGAATTGGTTGGCAATCTAAACGTGGCTATACTTAGATTCAGGGTGAATCGAAAACACAAACATAAAGGCTTGAAGCAAGCCAAGTCCTAACAATCATTCACTGGCTTTAGATTGCGAAACCTGTTGATTAATTACTTTTATTTTATCCCGTTCTGCGTTGATTAATTGTAATAAAGCAGCATGCGAAATACCGTCGCTGGACTGTTTGAATGAAGCTTTAATTAAGTCACGTTGAAGTTCCTTGATGTTCATCATGATTTGTTTTTTTTCTTGTTCCATATCCATTTGTAGACCAACTGAATTTAACAGTGTATTTTTCATTGTGCCCTCTAACGATGTTTTTTTATTATAGTTTCAGAACACTATAGCCCCCTTCACACTGAATACCTGTGGTTTATAACACTTGAGTAGACCAACGGATTCAAACAGTGGTTGAGCGGTCAGCCATGGCAGCAACTGACTTGACATAGACCATTAAGTTAACCAAATTCAGAACCATTACAAAGCATAACAATACATACCAACCATGACCAATCAGAAGCTTTATTTTCAACTGTAAAACTTTCACACAGACATCGGTCCTTTGATACAAATCAAAATCAACTCAATCATTCGCAGATACCCCCTTGATTTCTTTACTTTTAAGGTGCCAGAAACTAAAATTAACGCTTCAAAAACATGCAGCAAACAAACCATTGATCTCCGCCTTACTACAAATTCAAGATGCCCAATGCCAACGCGCTGGTGAGGTGCTGTTTGCACCCATCAATTTGGCCATGGATCAATCAGAATTAACGGTTATCGCAGGGCCCAATGGTTCAGGAAAAACCACCCTACTTGAAGCCATGGCTGGATTAAGTCGTTTCTCATCTGGTTATCGAAGGTATGAACAATCAGAAGAGTTGAATAATTGGTTACAGCACAGTCATTATTTAGGTCACAAACTGGGAAACAAAGGCAATTTAAGTTGTGCAGAAAATCTAGAATTCGTCGCTCACATCAATGAAATATCAGTTAATCAACAACAAACTGAAGACGTGTTAGATAAAGCCGGCCTGGCGGGTTACCAGCATCAATTCGCTAGCGATTTATCAGCCGGCCAGAAAAAACGATTGGCTTTAAGTCGATTGCTTTTATTAAACAAAACTTTTTGGTTGTTAGATGAACCATTTGTCAACTTAGATCACGCCGGATGTGACTGGTTGTATCAAATCATTGAATCCCACATCAGCCAAGGCGGTGCGGTTATTCTTACCGCTCACGATCAAAAGAAAATTCATGACTTAGCCAACCACCACATCACACTAGAAGCCATACCCGAAGAGGTTTTTACATGAGATTTTGGGCTTTAATTAAAAGAGATGTTTTGGTCTCATGGCGTAAAAAGTCCAATATTTACCAACCATTGGTCTTTCAATTATTGATTGTAACCATGTTCCCTTTGGGCCTCGGTGCTGGCGCACAAACGCTGGCAAAAATAGCACCTGCTGTGGTTTGGATTCTGGCCTTGTTAAGCACCTTAATCACCTTAGAAAACATCTTCAAAGACGATTATGAGGACGGCAGTTTAGATCTTTATGTGCTCTCAGGTATGAATTTATATTTAGCCTCATTAAGTAAAGCGATTGCTCATTGGTTCACTACCGGAATTCCAGTCATATTATTTGCCCCGGTCATCGGTGTATTAATGCATTTACCTGATCATTCTTATGGCATTTTAATGTTGTCATTGTTGTTAGCCACCCCCATATTCAGCTTACTAGGTACAGTTGGTTCTGCATTAATTATGAACATTAAAAATGGCGGTATGTTACTCAGTGTACTGATCATGCCTTTATTGGCACCAATACTTATATTTGGCGCAGGTGCTGTGTTGGAAACCAGTTTGGGCAACTCAGCCTATAGTCACTTGATGTTGTTATTAGGCTGCACTGTTTTAAGCTTAACCTTAGCCCCTTTGGCAGCAGCTGCGGCCATAAAAATTAATTTGGAATAAACAAAAGAGATAACTAACATGAATCGTATCGTCAAGTTTTACCATGAAATGGGCTCTCCTCCCAGTTTCTACCGAATCACCAAGCATTGGTTAAAACCGATGCTGATTTTAGCCATTGTAATGACATTGTATGGATTGATTGATGGCTTGTTTTTTGCCCCAACAGATTACCAACAAGGTGATTCATACAGAATCATTTTTGTGCACGTGCCGGCTGCTTGGATGAGTATGTTTATTTATGCCATTGTGGGCGTGACGGGTGTGATCACCTTTGTTTGGCGGATGAAAGTTGCAGAAGCGGTGATGATGGCTTGTGTGCCTATTGGCGCCTTGTTTACAGTGATCACCTTGCTAACCGGTATGTTTTGGGGCAAGCCCATGTGGGGCACCTACTGGGATTGGGATGCCCGTATGACCTCTGAGTTAATTCTCTTGTTTCTTTATATTGGTGTTATGGGTATTTACACAGCTTATGATGAAGACCCAAGAAAAGCCGCACGGTTAGCGGCTTTGGTTGCAATTATTGGATTGGTTAACCTACCTATTATTAGATATTCCGTGGTTTGGTGGACCAGTATCCACCAAGGTTCCTCTGTTTCATTAATGGGTGGTTCAAACGGCATCAAAGATTGGGATATGCTCAGGCCTTTGTTGGTAATGGCATTGGCCACTAAATTTTATTTTATTTATTCCATATTCAGTCGAGCACAAACTTATTTATTAAAAACCGAAAGTAAAAAGCAGTGGGTTAATAAAGTCATTGAACAAGAAATGTCAGGAGAAAAATCATGATGGACTTATTTGACATGGGCAAATATGATTTTTATGTATGGACGTCTATTGGCATTTTTATTTTTGCTCTACTGGCAGATTTTTTCAGTCTCAAAACTAAATCAAAACAAATCAAACGACTCATTCACGCCAAGCAACTCAAATCCAAACAAAGAAAATCAGGAGATACTTAACATGACACCAACTCGTAAAAAAAGATTGATAATGATTTTGATGGTGGCTCTGGGTGTTGGCATCGCCGCTGCCATATTCTTAACTGCTTTTAAAGACAATATGATGTACTTTAAAAGCCCCACTGAAGTGGCTGCTAAAGACTACCCTGTAAACCGGAGTTTTAGATTGGGTGGTATGGTCAAAGAAAACAGCATGCGCAGAATTCCCGACAGTTTAAAAGTTCAATTTGAAGTGACCGACTTTGCTGACAGTGTGTTGGTTGAATACGAGGGAATTTTACCTGACTTATTTCGTGAAGGCCAAGGCGTAGTAACCATTGGAACCATGCAGAATGAAGGGTTATTTGTGGCCGAAGAAGTGCTGGCCAAACATGATGAGAATTATATGCCACCTGAAGCCGCAGCAGCCCTAGAAGCCGCGAAGCCAAAGTATAACAACCAGCAAGAGGAGTCTGAATAAATATGTTGGCTTCTATTGGACAATTTTTACTGATTTTATCGCTCACAACAGCAGTGGCTTTGATGCTGCTGCCAATGATTGGGTATTACAAGAACAATGACAGTTTAATGCAAACGGGTAGACCGCTTTCATACCTTTTGTTTGTCTTGTTACTGACCACTTTCCTTTTGTTGGTAAGCTTATTTGTGTTACAGGATTTTTCTGTCACTTATGTCTGGCAACACTCCAGCCTGGCTTTGCCACTGCGATATAGAATCACGGCCACCTGGGGCGCTCATGAAGGTTCGGTGTTGATGTGGATAACCGTTCAGGCCTTGTGGATTGCTGCAGTCGCTCGTTACAGCCGATCGCTAAGCTTAAGCCAAATTTCGAGGGTTTTATCTGTTTTAGGCATCATTGCAACGGGATTTATTGCCTTTGTTTTATTTGCCTCAAACCCTTTTGAAATTACCAACCCTGCCCCCTTAGATGGGCAAGATTTAAACCCCTTATTACAAGACTTTGGCATGATTATTCATCCACCTTTATTGTACTTTGGTTATGTGGGTATGTCGGTGGCATTTTCTTTGGCTGTGGCGGCTTTAATCGGTGGCCAAATCGATGAAAAGTGGATTCGTTGGTCACGTCGTTGGACCAATCTTGCCTGGGCTTTTTTAACCATTGGTATCATCCTAGGTAGCTGGTGGGCTTATTACGAGCTGGGCTGGGGCGGATGGTGGTTTTGGGATCCCGTTGAAAATGCATCATTTCTTCCTTGGCTGGCAGGAACCGCATTGATCCATGTCCAAGCCGTCAGTGAACGAAAAAATGCGTTCAGAGGTTGGACAGTGCTGTTAGCCATCATTACTTTTAGTTTATGCGTGCTGGGCACTTTTCTGGTCAGATCAGGCAGCATCACTTCAGTACATTCATTTGCCGCAGATCCTTTCCGTGGTATTTTCATTTTGGTGTTATTGGGTATTTATGCCGGTGGTGCATTGACCTTATACGCACTCAGGGTTAATCAATTGAAATCAAAAGACCCCATCAACCTTGAGTCAAAAGAAACTTTATTGCTCGGCAACTCATTGGTCTTTATTACAGCAACATTCACCATATTATTGGGCACCCTGTTTCCGATGATTTTTGAAGCCATGGGTAAAAAGATTTCTGTGGGTTCTCCCTATTTCGGTTTGATGTTTTTCTTGATTATGATTCCAATGGCTGTTCTACTGCCTCTGGGTGCTCAAATGAAATGGCACAAAGACAAAATGAATACTGCCATCAAAGCTTTGATGCCGCATTTTTTCATTGCCGCCCTGTTAACACTGTTGGCATATTATCTTTTTGATGGCCTGAATTTGCGTGCCACCGCGGGGGTATTTGGTGGCTTTTGGATTGCCTCAACTTCAATCATGCAAATCATTAAATTCCCAGGCAAACCCAATGCAGGTTTTATCGGCATGAGTGTGGCTCATTTAGGTGTTGCTGTTTTCTTATTTGGCATGTCAATGACTGAACACAAAGATGTAGAAAAAGACATTTTATTAAAACCTGGTCAAACCACCCAGGTGGCAGGGTATGACTTTACATTCAATGGTGTTCATCAGGTTCAAATCGAAAATTACCAAGCGCAGCAAGGCTCAATTTTGGTGGCTAAAGCAGGCAAAACCATAGTTGAACTACACCCCCAAAAGCGTTTCTACCCTAAACAACAACAACCCATGACTGAAGCTGATATCTATCCTGGATTTACTGAAGATATCTATGTTTCATTGGGAGAACAGATCAACGACAAAGGTGATTGGGCTGTCAGAATTTACATTAAACCATTTATTCGATGGATGTGGTTTGGCGGCTTAATGATGATGGCGGGCGCAGTGATTGCACTGTTCAGCAAACGCAGTCTACGCTTAGAGCAACAACAAGTTGATCAAGTGATGAAGGAAAGGTTAAAACTGTCATGAAAAAGGTCTTTATTGCATTGATTCCATTGAGTGTATTTATTGGCTTGATTGTATTGTTATATGCCAATTTAAATAACCATTCTGAAGTTTTGCCTTCACCTTTAATTGGTAAACCCATACCTACTTTTGAGCACCCGACTCTTTATAGCAACCAGCGATTGACCCAAGATGATTTCAAAGGACAACCGTGGTTATTGAATGTGTTTGGCAGCTGGTGTCCAAGTTGCCAATATGAACACCCGTTGGTAACGGCTTTGGCTAATACGGGCCAAATCAAAGTGGTTGGCTTGAACTGGAAAGATGAATCAGAAGATGCAGATCGTTGGCTGAAACGTTGGGGCAACCCCTACCATGAAATACTGGTCGATTATGAAGGTGATACAGCCATTAATCTTGGCGTCTATGGGGCTCCAGAAACTTTCTTGATTGATGCACAAGGTACCATTGTTTATAAAATCGCTGGGGTATTAACTCAAGACATTATTCAACAAAAACTGTTGCCTTTAATTAAGCAAATGAAAACCCAATCAAATAATCAAGGAAAGACAACACCATGACTATCACAATGATTAAACGCTATTTCTTCATTTCATTGTTACTGATCTCACCGCTATCAATGGCTATCGAGGTGTATGAGTTTGATAACAAACAACAAGAAGAACTGTATCAACAATTAACCAAAGAACTGCGTTGTTTGGTCTGCCAAAACCAAAACCTTGCTGACTCAGATGCTGGCTTGGCCAAAGACCTCAAAGACCAAGTGGCCGAGTTTGTTCAAGCAGGACAAGACGCTGAAACCATTAAGTCTTATATGATAGATCGCTATGGAGACTTCGTTAATTATGATCCTCCAATGAATGCCAGCACCGTCTTTTTATGGTTTTCACCTTTGGTGGTGTTTTTACTTGGCGGATTAATTTTATTCATTAACATCAGGAAGAAACAACATGCATGAATTGTTCATTTATATCGGCCTTTCAATTATTTCATTGTTGTTATTTTCCTATTGGTATTCACGACAAGGTAAGGTCACAGAAAAAAAATGGTTATTGGCTCAACTTAACCATGCTGATGAAGACAAACAAAAGGAATTTGTTTCAGCCATACAAGATATCAAACACCAAAAATCCAAAATCGGAACCACAACCTTATTGGTTAGTATGCTAATTATTCCAGCAACTTTCGCCATTGATTATCTGTGGTTCCATGAAATTCCAATCGATCAAAGAACAGCCATCACTGCAGGAAACGACATCCCAGACTTAGCCACTGCGATTAAACAGCTGGAACAAAAACTAGCAGAAAATCCGGATGATATCGAGGGTCAATTACTGTATGGCCAAACCATGATGTCGATGCAGAACTATCCAGTGGCGGTCAGCGCTTATAAAAAAGCCAATGAAATTGCCCCCAATAGCCCTGACATCTTGACCGCCCTTGCTGAAGCGGTCGCTTTTAATAATGGCACGGGTAGTTTTTTGGGCGAACCAGAAACTTACTTGCAACAAGCCATCGAAATTGATCCAAAATACCAAAAAGCCATGTGGTTACAAGGCATTGTTCATTATGAAAACCAGCGTTATGAAGCGGCAGAAACCATGTGGACTGAATTGTTACAACTTGTTGAAGGCCCCAATATTCAGGCCACCATTACCAAACAAATTAACATGGCCAGAACCGCTTTAAATAAACCTGTATTGGCAACAGGCCAGAACAATCAAACCATTGAATCAACTGAAACCGTTGATTATTTCGTAGTCGTCAGTGCCGATGAATCAATCAACAAAGTCGAACTGACGCCTAACAGCCGACTTTTCATCTATGCCAAACAAGTCAACGGCCCTCCTATGCCGATTGCAGCCGTCCCTATTTCAGCCCCATTTAACTGGCCTATTTCGGTCAAAATCAATGATGCAAACAACCTGAACCCACAACGAAAACTCAGCGCCTTTGAACAAGTTGAATTTTCAGCAAAATTAAGCCTGTCAGGTAATGCAACACCTGCTGAAGACGATGTATTCAGTCAAGTACACATAGCCAGCCCATCTAACCCAACCATCCAACTAACCATTAAAAAATAAATAGTTATTATGTCGATCCAAGAAATTAGAAAAGTACCTGAATTAAACATGGAAAACTATGTGGCAGGCACTGCCCTAGAAAAACAACGCTTTGTTGATCAGTTTTATGCTGGTTTAGTAGAGTATGGATTCATTGTTTTGAACCCATACGAATTTAATTTTGAGTTAGTTGATGACTGTTACCAGGTTTTTAAATCATTTTTTAAATTACCCTTGGATACCAAACAAAAATACAATATCCATGACGGCGGGAAACGCGGTTATGTACCACGACTTCAAGAGCATGCAAAAAACAGTAAAAACCCTGATTTAAAAGAGTTTTGGCATGTCGGTCGTGAAGTGCCTAGCGACCACCCTTTGGCCAAAGAATATCCGAATAATCTATGGCCCAGCGAAATTGAAAATTTCCAACAAAAAACCTACGCCTTATATGAGCAGTTAGATCAAACAGCCTTGATTATGTTTCGTTCCTTAGCCACTGCTCTAGACGTTCCTAAGGATTACTTTGAAAAGTTAACCCATGATGGCAACTCTATACTTCGTGCAATTCATTACCCGCCAATGACAGAATTTGAATTACCCGGATCGGTACGCGCGGCTGCTCATGAAGACATCAATTTAATAACTTTATTGGTAGGAGCCACTGACAGTGGACTTGAGTTACTCGACCGGGATGGCCAATGGCTGGCGGTAGATTCAACTCCGGGTCAAATTGTCATTGATTCAGGTGATATGTTGTCCAGAATTTCCAATGAAACCATCCCTTCAACGACCCATCGAGTGGTCAATCCAATGGATGCCTCTTCTGACCGTTATTCCATGCCATTTTTTTGCCACCCTCATCCAGATGCAGTATTGAGTTGTATCCCTTCCTGTAAAGGCAATGCGGCCTTGTATGAAGACATTACAGGCAGAGACTTTTTAAATCAAAGACTGAAGGAAATCGGGCTCAGTTAATAAACCCCACTTGCGCAATTAAAAACAGGGTGGCTGTGTGTAAAAATTGGCATTATGTTGACAAAATTTGGTTAAAAGACTGTTTTTTTTATAAAACAGCCAATGAATGAAATATGTCTATCAGTTCTTACACATTTTTTTGCAATTAGACGCAATATTCATTATGATAATCAAAGGTTAAAATACGAAGTAAATTTTATGGCAAGAATATTAATCATTGACGATTCACCTTCTCAATTATATGGCATGCAAAAAATAGTTGAGAAACTGGGTCATGAAACCATCCTTACAGAAGATGGAAAAGAAGGGATTCAAATCGCCAGGGAACAGTTACCCGATTTGATATTGATGGATGTGGTTATGCCTGATTTAAATGGCTTTCAAGCCACTCGTAAAATCAGTAAGGATGAAAGAACTGCTCATATACCCATTATCATTGTAACCACTAAAAAATTAGAAACTGATCGTGTGTGGGGACTCAGACAAGGTGCCAAAGAATATTTGGTCAAACCAGTGACTGACAAAGCCTTGAAACAAGTGCTGGAAGCTCACTTACCTCAAAGCTAACAATCGAATTAATTATGCAAAACCACCTTATTCAGAAGGTGGTTTTTTTTGTCCTGCAATTTCGCCCATAAACTGACGATAATATTTAAGTTCTTTGATTGATTCTTCAATATCAGCCAGTGCCAAATGTTGACCTGTTTTACTGAAACCATCTAACAATTGAGGGTTCCACCTTCTGATTAATTCCTTGATTGAACTTACATCAATCTGGCGATAATGAAAATAGTTTTCCAAAGCAGGCATCCATTTTGCTAAAAACCTTCGATCTTGACATATGCTGTTGCCACACATAGGAGATGAGTGAATTGGCACATGCTCTTGTAAAAACTCAATGGTCAACTGCTGGGCTTCTTTGGCTGACACATCCGATGCCAGAACCCGGTCCCATAAGCCAGAATTACTGTGATGTTCGGTATTCCAATCATCCATGGCCATTAAAGTTTTTTCACTTTGATGCACTGCAATACTTGGACCTTGAGCGATGATTTCCAATTCTTGATTAGTCACTATCGTAGCGATCTCAATGATGTGGTCTTTGGCAGGATTTAAACCCGTCATTTCTAAATCGATCCAAATTAAATTGTTTTTATTGCTCATTGCGTATTCCGTGATGATGATGCCGTGTATTTTACCTTGAAGTACTGCTGTTTGTTGGATTAATCCATCAATTCAGTTACCATGTCGCTATGACAGACTTATATCGTGTTACCTCAACCCAAAAAACCACAGCCACTTTAATGAGCTGTAAAGACCACAGCAAAATCAAAGCGTTTTTTGCGCGAAAAATGAAACCAATCTGTGGTGATGTGGTTGAAATCGAAGCATCAAAAGCAGCTTATGTGATAAAAAAAATACAACAAAGATTTAATAGCTTTTGTCGGGCTGACAATCGTGGACGTAAACAACACATGGCTGCCAATGTCGATCAAATCATGATTGTGATGGCAGTAGAACCCTTTCCAACCCGTGACATTCTTAACCGATATTTAGTAACGGCTGAACATGAAGAGATTGATCCTATTTTGATCTTCAACAAATCTGATATCGACTCCAAGGTATTTATCAGTATCATTAATCAATACGAACAACTGGGGTACAACGTTTTTAAAACATCTAAAGATGACCAAGCCAGTATCGACGCAGTTAAACCGCTACTCAAAGACAAGACCACTGTGATAGTTGGACAATCAGGTGTAGGCAAATCTTCCATTACTCGAGTCATGATGCCTTCGGTGGTATTAAAAACAGGTAAATTATCTGACAAAACAGGTAAAGGTTCACACACCACCAGTGTGACCCAAATGTATTATGACGAACCACTGAATGCCAACATCATCGATTCTCCAGGCGTTTGGGAATACGGTTTGTGGGTGATGACACCACATGAAATTGCTGGTGGATTCAGAGAATTCCAGGCTTATTTAGGCCAATGTAAATTCAGTAACTGTACCCACATTCATGAGCCAGAATGTGCCATCATGCAAGCCGTCAAAGACAAAAAAATCAGAGCCAGCCGCTATGAGTCCTATCTTCGAATAGTGGACTCAATGAAGTATTGGGCCTAAAGACAATAGAGGCATTATTCACCGATGTCTTCGTTCCAAAGCTCAGGCTTAGCCGCAATAAAATCTGCCATCATTTGTATGCATTCTTGGTTATCCATCACCTCAACATCGACACCCCTGGATCGAACATATTCTTCAGGCCCTTGAAAAGTTTTGTTTTCACCAACAATGACTTTCGGAATACCATATAGTAAAGCCGTTCCACTACACATGTCACACGGTGATAAAGTTGAATACAAAGTGGCTCGTTTATAATCAGCCGCTTTGATTCTACCGGCATTTTCAAAACAATCCATTTCCGCATGTAACACGGCACTGCCTTTTTGCACCCTTTGATTGTGCCCTCGCCCCACTATTTTCCCATCAATCACCAAGACAGAACCAATTGGGATACCGCCAGAGGCTAAACCCTTTTTGGCTTCATCTATAGCCGCCTGTAAAAATTCATCTTTTTTGCTTTCATCAGTTTTGACTTTATGTGGTTTTGATTGGCTCATTGGTTTTCCTTTGGGGTGAAATAAATGTATCTGATTTTTATTTTAATACAATTGCTGGCATTTCAATACCCCATTATTATGTATTAAAAAATCACCGCCAAAATGCTAAAATATATCAATGCAAATTAAATTCTGTAACCAATGTGGCCATGAGGTCAAATACCAAATCCCTCCAGGTGATGACAAACCACGCGCTGTTTGTCAAAGTTGTTACACCATTCAATATGAAAACCCCAAAGTGGTCAATGCCTGTATCATTGAACATGAAGGTAAAATTTTATTGGGTAAAAGAACCATTGAACCACGCAGCGGTTTTTGGAACATCCCGGCAGGATTTATGGAAAATGGTGAATCCACACGTACCGGCGCAATCCGTGAAGTGAGGGAGGAAGTGAATGCAGACTTAAAAAACGTCACTTTATTTGGTGTTTACAACATCATTCAACGCAACCAGGTTCACGTTTATTTCAGAGCTGAACTGGCTCATGATTCATTCTCAGCTGGCGCTGAGACATCCGAAGCTAAATTATTCGCCCCCGAGGACATTCCTTGGGATCGATTGGCTTTTCCCGTAGGCATTACAGCTTTGAAACGTTATCTTAAGGAACAACCATCGGGTGATTTTTCGATTAAAGAAGAAGACATCATTATCGACTACGAATTATTGAAGCAATACGATATTAAAGCCTAACTCATGCACATAGAACATTTCTTTGATAAGCAAACATCAACATTTACTTACGTAGTTGTAGACAGCATTTCAAATTATTGTGCTGTGATCGATTCAGTGATGGATTATGACCAAGATGCAGCCAAAGTTTCTACAACAAATGCAGATCAAGTGATTGCTTACATCCAAGACAATGCTTTAAGCAATCAATGGATACTCGAAACTCACATTCACGCTGACCATATTTCTGCAGCGCATTACATACAAAACAAAGTTGGTGGCAAGACCGCCATCGGCTCTGGGATAAAGAAAGTCTTGTCGATGTGGGTTCCTATATTTGAAACCGGCAATGATACGCCAATTGATGGTTCACAATTTGACCACTTGTTTGAGGATGGTGAGTTATTTCAACTCGGGTCAATGAATATTCAGGTCATCCATACACCGGGGCACACGCCGGCTTGTGCCAGTTATTATATTGAAGACAACAACCAAGCTGAACCAGTTGTATTTGTGGGAGACACCTTGTTTTCACCTACCTTAGGTACTGCCAGAGTCGACTTTCCAGGTGGTAGTGCCGAGCAGCTATTTAACTCGATTCAAAAACTTTACCAGTTACCCGATATTACCCAAGTATTGTTGTGCCATGACTACCCCAAAAAAGGAGACAATCCATGCCATCAAACCACAATTGGGCAGCAAAAATCTAAAAACAAAATGATTAAGGCCCAAACAACATTGCATGAATACACAGAAAAACGAGTCAACAGGGATCAACAACTGGCGGTTCCTAAATTAATCTTACCGTCAATCCAATGTAATATGCGCTTGGGTGATTTTGCTGAACCTTCGGACAATGGAATCGCTTATATCAAAATTCCACTGAACCAACTTTAATCAAAGTCATTAAAAATTCTAAAACCTACCTTTGCATATTTTTTAGTACATAATACTCATGGTCGAGACGTCCTGATAAAAACGACCTTTGTCGATTCAATTCTGCCGTTCTGTCTTTGATGTCATCTAGACGGTTTACCAACGCAGCGCGATCTGATGCAGTTAAGTAACCATCAACCAACTCTGATTTAAGGTGTCGCCAATTATCATCCAAATCTTCCAATTCATCATGGATTGAATCTATTTCGTTTTCTAATTCGGTGACCAGCTGTTGTTGCTGATAAATGGCTTGACCCTCTTGATAGGCCGATTCAAAAATGTACCCAGCCTCACCCAAACAAACGCCATGATATGTGCGGTTATTTAAGCCTTCGTCAAAACCACGAGTCGAGGTACAATAACGCTGTAAACCAGCCTCTCTACCATATAACCATTCATCTAAATTAGTCGCTACGCCGTGTTTGGCACAAGCTTTTTGATGTTCCTGCAGGTAGGTTTCTGGCTCTCCGTTCGCACCGTCGGTAAATCCAATCTGATACCAATCAGCCACCAAACATTGGTCCTCGTTTAAAGTAGCACAGCCACTGAGTAATCCAAAAGTAACCAACCCCAAAACACCCACAAGATTTCTATTCATAGCAACCATAAAAAAATAAAACAAACATAATACAACATCTGACATTCAGAATGCCAAAACTGTTTAAGCATACAAACTATCAGACCTCAGGAATACGCACCCAACCTTCCATCAAAACACGTGCACTTCGGCTCATACTGACTTTTTGTGCTTTCCAGTTGCCATCAATTGACTTAACTTCCGCACCCACCTTTAAAGTTCCTGAAGGGTGTCCAAAACGCAATTCATGACGATTCCCACCCCCAGCAGCCAAGTTAACCAATGTCCCCGGAATGGCAGCTGCGGTCGCAATGGCTACGGCTGCAGTACCCATCATCGCGTGATGTAACAAGCCCATTGAAAGGGCTCTGACGTTCAAGTCTATGTCATCGGCATGAATTAACTTCCCACTGGAAGATGTGTAGTCTTCAGGTGGCGCTAAAAAGGCCACTTTGGGAGTGTGTTGTCTACTACCTGCCTCCTCTATTGATTGTATGAGACCCATCTTAATCGCCCCATGAGCGCGAATGGTTTCAAATACAGTCAGGATTTTGTCATCACCATTAATGTCACCTTGTAACTCTGTACCTTTAAAGCCAAGGTCAGCCGCATTAAGGAAAATGGTAGGTATACCAGCAGCAATCATAGTGGCTTTAAAGGTGCCAATTCCCGGCACGACCAATTCATCCACCAAGTTACCGGTTGGAAACATGGCCGCATCACCCACGGGATCAACAAACTCAATTTTCACTTCAGCCGCTGGAAAAGTCACCCCATCCAATTCAAAATCACCAGTTTCTTGCACCTGCCCATCAGTCATTGGCACATAAGCAATGATTGTTTTCTTTATATTGGCTTGCCAGATTCGCACCACAGCCACACCATTATCAGGAATTCGAGTGGCATCGACTAAACCATTACTGATGGCGAAAGAACCCACAGCAGCCGTTAAATTGCCACAATTTCCACTCCAGTCAACAAATGGTCGATCAATGGCAACTTGTCCAAATAAATAATCAACATCATGCTCGGGCTCTTTACTCTTAGATAGAATCACGGTTTTACTCGTACTAGATGTGGCGCCACCCATACCATCGGTTTGCTTGCCATATGGATCAGGACTGCCGATCACACGAAGTAATAAATTGTCTCTCACAGGACCTGCGATTCGAGCCTTTTCAGGCAAGTCTGTGAGTTTAAAAAAGACGCCTTTTGAGGTTCCGCCACGCATGTAGGTGGCTGGGATTTTTATTTGTGGTTTGTGTGTCATTGTTAACCTTCTCAGTCAATTGTATTTCAATGTTTTATCACTTGGTTTCAGTGTGATATTTTTATAATTGCTAGGTTCAAATTGAATTTGTGAATATATTTCACTTTTTTCTAACCCTACACTTTTATGGCATATGCGAACCATTAGCTGTTCATCATTTGCACCAGCTTATTAACTAGCCCATAGATATCAGAGCTTTAAAAGGTAACTTTTTTGACAAACTCACCTCAAACCATCGTTATCTTAATTTGATGCCAAAAAATCATTGGCAAAACGCTGTAGAACACCACCGGCATCATATATCAGCACTTCTTCAGCAGTGTCTAGCCTGCTTTTAACTGGGATGGTGACTTGTTCGCCGTTTTTTCGGGTCATGATGACTTGCATATCAGCACCTGGGTCAATTTCACCTTTGACTTCATAGGTTTCGGTGCCATCGATGGCATAAGTTTTGCGGGTTTCGCCGTTAACAAACTCCAAAGGCAAGACACCCATACCAATCAAATTGGTGCGATGAATGCGTTCAAAGCCTTCAGCCACAATCACCTCAACACCGGCCAATCGCACACCTTTGGCAGCCCAGTCACGTGATGAGCCTTGACCGTAATCAGCACCGGCCACAATGATCAACGGTTGTTTCCTTTCCATATAAGTTTCAATGGTTTCCCACATGCGCATTTCGATGCCTTCTGGCTCTAACCGAGCCAATGAACCCTGCTTAATACTCCCATCTTCATTGCGCACCATTTCATTAAGCAATTTGGGATTGGCAAAAGTGGCTCGTTGAGCGGTTAAATGATCGCCTCGATGTGTTGCATATGAATTAAAATCTTCTTCTGGCACACCCATCTTGGCTAAATAAGCCCCAGCTGCACTGGACAGTTGAATCGCGTTGGATGGTGATAAATGATCGGTGGTGATGTTGTCACCTAAAACCGCCAATGGTCGCATAGCTTTCATCGTACGTTTCCCAGCCAAAGCGCCTTCCCAATAGGGAGGGCGTTGGATGTAAGTTGATTTCACATCCCAATCATACAAAGGATTGGTCTTACCGGCCAATGCCGCTTTGATGTCAAACATCGGATTATAAACTTGGGTAAAGTGTTCTGGTTTAACACTGGCGGCAATGATCGCATTCACTTCTTCGTCAGTCGGCCAAATGTCTTTCAACCTAATTTCGTTGCCATCTTTATCTAGGCCCAACACATCTTTTTCTATGTCAAAACGAATCGAACCAGCAATGGCATAAGCAACCACCAGCGGTGGTGAAGCCAAAAAAGCTTCACTTGCATGAGGATGAATTCGTCCATCAAAGTTACGGTTTCCCGATAATACGGCAGTGGCGTACAAATCACGATCGACTATTTCTTGTTTAATTTTGGGATCCAATGCACCGCTCATACCATTACATGAAGTACAGGCATAACCGACCACACCGAAACCCAATTGCTCCAATTCAGGTAATAATTTGGACTCTTCTAAATACAACGTAACGGCTTTCGAGCCCGGAGCCAATGAAGTTTTAACCCACGGTTTACGTTGTAAGCCGAGTTGATTGGCATTGCGTGCTATTAGCCCCGCTGCCACCATGTTTTTTGGGTTAGAAGTATTGGTACAACTGGTGATTGCAGCGATGATACAGGCGCCATCAGGCATCAAGTCACCATCCGCACTGTAATCACCGGCAATGCCTTTACTGGCCAAGTCATTAACCGAAACTCGAGCATGGGGATTAGATGGACCAGCAATGTTTCTACCGACAGCAGATAAATCAAACTTCAACACCCGCTCGTATTCAGCATGGGCCATTTGATCAGCCCACAGGCCCGTTTGTTTGGCATAATTTTCAACCAACTTCACTTGATCCACATCACGGCCCGTTAAAGTCAAATAATCAATGGTTTGTTGATCGATATAAAACATTGCGGCAGTGGCACCAAACTCAGGTGTCATGTTTGAAATGGTGGCACGATCACCCAAGGTTAAGGCAGAAGCTCCTTCACCATAAAATTCCAAATAACTGGAGACTACTTTTTCATTGCGTAAAAATTCAGTGATGGCCAAGACAATGTCAGTACTGGTAATACCTGCTTGGGGCTTACCCATCATTTCAACCCCGATGATATCCGGTAAGCGCATGTATGAAGCACGGCCCAACATCACACTTTCAGCTTCCAAGCCACCCACACCGACCGCAATTACACCCAATGCATCAACCATGGGTGTGTGACTGTCGGTTCCGACCAACGTATCAGGGAAAGCCACGCCATCTCGAACTTGAACCACGGGAGACATGCGTTCTAAGTTAATTTGGTGCATGATGCCATTGCCTGGTGGTACCACATTGACGTTTTTAAATGCCGTTTTACACCAATTAATGAATCTGAATCGATCTGCATTGCGACGATCTTCAATCGCCCTGTTTTTAGCAAAAGCATCTTTATCAAAGCCGGCATGTTCTACAGACAAAGAATGATCAACTATTAACTGTGTTGGCACAACTGGGTTGATTTGCGCAGGATCGCCACCCTTCTCTGCAATTGCATCACGTAAACCAGCCAAATCAACAAAAGCCGTTTGGCCTAAAATATCATGACAAACCACCCGTGCCGGAAACCAAGGAAAATCCAAATCGCTTTTTCGTTCAATGATTTGTTGTAAGGCTGCCGTTAAATTCTCTGCTGGACACCGACGAACCAAGTTTTCAGCCAAAACTTTTGATGTGTATGGTAATTTGTCGAAGGCACCTGGTTGAATGCCTTCTACCGCTTCACGGGTATCAAAAAAGTCTAAGTTAGAGTTAGGCAGTGGTATACGAAATTGGCTATTCATAGATGGAATCCTTGGAATTAGTTGGTTCAATAAAATAAGACTTTTATTTTAACCGTATTCGGCTCTGAACACAGCAAAACACGCACAAAAAAAAGCCCAAATTTAATTTGGGCTTTTTTAAATTCACAACTTTAATGTTGATCAATCAGCTGGTGCAACACCACCATAAGGAACTGATTGGTTCACAGCCACTGTAATCACCAAATCAGGTGAGTTGCCACTGAGGTCCGTTAAAGTCACATAACCAAAAGACATACCATCATTGATTGTTGGTATGGTACCCGATGCGGTAATCGTAATAGTTTGTTCCGACGCAGCTACAAATACATCGCCATCTAAACCATCTTCAAAAATAACATCAGCATTTAATGAATCGAAACTGTCTGGCGTGACCGTCAAAGTCCAAGCAGGGCTGTCGGTAGTTGTAGAAACACTCCAAGTTGTGCCATAAGCTAGTTTAGGTGTCAAAACACGAGTCCATGAACAAGAAGCACCACAAGTTGAATTCCTAACACTGGGTATATTCAATGTTTTTGGATCACCACCAGTCGAAGGATTTGCAGCTAAATAATTAGCAAACGTTTCATCCATCACAAAACCTGCATTAGGAGCCTTGGCTAAATCAACTCGCCCAGTACCTACATCATCAATATCAACAGCAGTAGAATTATCTTCTTTACGACCTGTTAAATCAGCTGTCATTTGCATTGCAGATTTAACTTCTGAAACAGTCCAACTTGGTTGCACTGCACGCATTAAAGCCGCCGCACCTGCTGTGTGAGGGCTGGACATAGATGTTCCACTTAAAAAGAGAATCTCACCCGAACCAACTGGGGCACCGCCATTTGCCATATCAGCAGCAGCAATGCTCACACC
>Ga0209344_10001123_pt1 | contig 37169 bp, 38 predicted proteins | sample Cruoilmetagenom6_FD_187293 | JGI IMG/M metagenome (GOLD analysis project Ga0209344, IMG submission 187293) | Oil polluted marine microbial communities from Coal Oil Point, Santa Barbara, California, USA - Santa Barbara Oil Seep Sample 6 (SPAdes)... | ecosystem: Environmental > Aquatic > Marine...
AACCGAAATATTATGTTTTGGATATGTTTCCCTATCCGTCCGGCGCGGGCTTGCATGTTGGGCATCCGCTCGGGTACATTGCCAGTGATATTTATGCGCGCTACAAACGCCACCAAGGATATAATGTGCTGCATCCGCAAGGCTATGATTCTTTCGGACTTCCGGCAGAGCAATATGCCATCCAAACTGGGCAGCATCCCGCAAAAACTACTGAAGAAAATATTGCCCGTTACCGCGAACAGCTTGATAAAATAGGGTTTTCCTTCGATTGGAGCCGCGAGGTGCGTACTTCAAACCCAGAATATTACAAATGGACGCAGTGGATTTTCATACAGCTTTTTGAAAGTTGGTATGATAAAGATGCAGACAAAGCCCGATCCATTGAAGAACTGCGCGCTATTTTTTCTTCGGAAGGAAATGTACACGTAAATGCGGTCTGCGATGAGGGGACGGCACATTTCACCGCTTCGGAATGGCTGGATTTTTCTGAAACGAAAAAGCAGGAAATTCTTCTAAAATATAGATTGACATATTTAGCCGAAACTGAAGTAAACTGGTGCCCGCAACTGGGAACCGTTTTGGCGAATGACGAAATAGTAAACGGCGTTTCCGAACGCGGCGGCTATCCGGTGGTGCGAAAAAAGATGAAACAATGGAGCATGCGCATCACGGCCTACGCCCAGCGTTTGCTCGACGGACTTGATAAAATAGACTGGCCGCAACCGTTGAAGGATTCGCAGATCAATTGGATTGGAAGAAGCAAAGGAGCGAGCGTAAAGTTTAGAGTTATGAGTTATGAGTTAGGAGTTGGCGAAACCTCATCCCACATCCCTCATCCCTCATCCCTCGAAATTGAAGTTTTCACAACCCGCCCCGACACCATCTTCGGAGTCAGTTTTATGGTTTTGGCGCCGGAGCACGATTTGGTTTCAAAAATCACCACTGCCGAACAGAAAGAAGCAGTTGGAAAGTATGTGGAAGCTACCGCAAAACGCAGTGAGCGCGAACGAATGGCTGATGTAAAATCCATTACCGGTGTGTTCACGGGCGCGTATGCTGAGCATCCATTTACAAAGAAACCCATCCCAATTTGGATTGGCGATTACGTTTTGGCGGGTTACGGCACGGGCGCGGTAATGAGCGTTCCCTGTGGCGACCAGCGCGATTATGATTTTGCGAAACATTTCAATCTGCCAATTCCGAATATTTTTAAGGATGCAGATATTTCTGAGGAAGCCTATTCCGATAAGGAAAACACAATCATCACTAACAGTGATTTTTTAAATGATTTAAATTATTCCGAAGCCACTGATAAAATAATAGCTGCTTTGGAGGAAAAAGGGATTGGCAAAGGCAAGATAAATTACCGTTTGCGCGATGCCGTTTTTAGCCGCCAACGCTATTGGGGCGAGCCGTTCCCGATTTATTACAAAGATGGAATGCCGCAAATTATCCCTACGGAATGTTTGCCGTTGCGCCTCCCCGAAGTTGAAAAATATTTGCCAACAGAAGAAGGCGAGCCGCCGTTGGGACGCGCCGATGTTTGGGCTTGGAATACCGAAACCAATGAAGTTGTAAGCAACGATTTGATTGACCACAAAACCGTTTTTCCTTTGGAATTAAACACCATGCCGGGTTGGGCGGGAAGCAGTTGGTACTTTTTCCGATATATGGAAGATGCAAAACGCGACGAGGTTTTTGCCTCAAAAGAAGCATTGAACTATTGGAAAAATGTGGATCTGTACATTGGCGGAAGCGAGCACGCCACGGGCCATTTGTTGTACAGCCGTTTTTGGGTAAAATTTATGCACGACCGCGGTTTGGTGCCCGTGGACGAACCTTTTAAGAAGCTGATAAACCAAGGGATGATTTTGGGGGAGAGTGCGTTTGTGAATAGAGTAAGTTTCAATGTTTCTGCTTGGGGAGAAAATGCTAACGAGATTATATTTGATATTTTAAAAAAGACTGATAAAATACCAACATTATTTATCAGTTCATCTAAAGTGCATAACCAAAATTTTATAAAAGATTTTCTTCTAAATAATAATTATCTCAATAAAATTGAAATTGGGAATATAACTTTTGATATAAATCAAATTCATTCTGATGTTTCATTTGTTAATATTCATAATGAATTAAATTTTGAAACCTTTAAAAATTGGCGAGAAGAATATAAAAACGCAGAATTTATTACTGAAGAAGATGGGAGTTTCAAAGTTTCCCGCGAAATAGAAAAAATGTCCAAAAGCAAATACAACGTGGTAAATCCCGATGATATTTGCAACCAATATGGCGCAGATACTTTAAGAATGTACGAAATGTTCCTCGGCCCACTGGAGCAGGCAAAACCTTGGAACACCGCCGGGATTACGGGCGTACACGGGTTCCTTAAAAAACTTTGGAAATTGTATCATTCGGGTGAAAACGAAAGTTTTTATGTTTCTGAAGAAGCCGCTTCAAAAGACAGTTTGAAAACACTTCACAAAACCATTAAAAAAGTACAGGAAGATATTGAGAACTTTAGTTTCAATACTTCGGTTTCCTCTTTTATGATTGCGGTGAACGAGCTTTCGGCACAAAAATGCAATTCACGTGAGGTTTTGGAGCCGTTGGCAATATTAATTTCGCCTTACGCGCCACACATTGCGGAAGAGCTTTGGGAGAAATTGGGCCATTCGGAAAGTATTTCCACGGCATCTTTCCCAAAATTTGAAGAGAAATATTTGGTGGAAAGCACCAAGGAATATCCAATCTCCTTTAACGGAAAAATGCGTTTTACGTTGGAGCTGCCACTCGATTTAAGCAAAGATGAAATAGAATCTGCCGTAATGGCACATGAAAAGACAGCCCAGTATTTAGAGGGGCGCACGCCAAAAAAGGTAATTATCGTGCCCGGAAAAATCGTAAATATCGTGGGTTAAAAATTTGCACACTATTTGCTATATTGTAAAAAAATCTCTGTGACCTCTGTGTCTCTGTGGTTATTAAAATTTTTACCACAAAGACAAAGAACACAGAGAAAAACTATAAACAACAAACTTTAAACAATAAAACCTATGTTTGGATACTATATAATTGCAGGATTAATCTTTTTGGTGAGTTGGTACGTAAGCCACAAATTGAAAAGCAAGTTTAAGGAATACAGCAAAATCCACCTCCAGAATGGAATGAGCGGAAAGGAAATTGCCGAAAAAATGCTCGCCGACAACGGCATTACCGATGTGCAGGTTATTTCGGTTCCGGGTCAATTGACGGACCATTACGATCCATCAAAGAAAACGGTGAATTTGAGCGAGCCAGTTTATATGCAGCGAAATGCTGCTGCGGCAGCGGTTGCGGCCCACGAATGTGGACACGCGGTGCAACACGCCACAGCTTACAGTTGGTTGAAATTGCGTTCCACTATCGTTCCCGCGGTAAGTGTTTCGAGCAAACTCTCCAACTTTGTAATTATGGCTGGTCTTATTTTGTTTGCCACAGGTTCGGCAATTGGCAGCTGGGTTTTCGGGATCGGTATTTTACTTTTTGCGGTAACCACGGCTTTTGCCTTCATCACCCTGCCGGTGGAATTTGACGCCAGTAAGCGTGCGCTAGTCTGGTTGGAAACCAATAATATGGTTACGTCACAGGAACACGCTGGCGCAAAGGACGCATTGAAATGGGCGGCTAGAACTTATGTAGTTGCAGCGCTTGGTTCTTTAGCAACCTTGCTATATTTCATCTCAATTTTCTTGGGAAGAAGATAAAAAGATTAACGTTCCGATAGCTATCGGGATTAGATTAACGATTTATGAATAAAAAACCCGCAAACTTGCGGGTTTTTTTACTGAATACAGCTATTGAATACTGAACATTTTACTCAATGTACATTATCAGGATTGTAGCCCAAATATTTCACTTCTTTTTCATGAAAAACAATTCCGTTTTCTTCCAATTCTTTTAGTATTGGTTCGTAAACTTCTTTCGCGATTGGAAGCTGAACGCCGGGCGTGGTTATTTCTTCATTTAAAATTTTCAGGGCTGCAATTGCTACCGGAAGCCCCACGGTTTTCGCCATTGCCGTGTGGGTCTGGTCTTCGCCAATAAGTGTCATGTGACTGTCTATTTGATATTTTTTGCCTTCAAGCTCGTACCCAAATTTATGGTACATCACGATCATATCCTTATCGTGCGGTGCCAGTGTCCATTTGTCCTCCAATATTTTTTGAAGCCCCATTGCGGGTGTAGCATCTTTAATTCCCAACTTTTTTTCCTTGGTGAAAAGATCGAGCTCTTCCAGTTTTTCCCACATTAAATCGTCCTGGTCTATTTTCAAGGCGTGGCGAAGTTTCAATTCCACCGTATCTGATGGCGAATAAGGAAGAAACAGGTTTACGAAATCGCGATAGCTCATGTTTTCTGAATCGGGAATGGTGTAGCTGTCGTCGGTCATTCCCAATTGTACAAACATGTTCCACGCACGGCTGAAACCCACGCGGCGAATGGTGCCGCGATACAGTGTTAAAATATTATCCAGCCCATAAATTGATTGGTATTGTAAGGAATTTCGGTTGGCATACACTTCAAATTTGCCATACCCTTCAATATTGATAAATTCTGTTCTTCGGAAAAGTCTGTGATATGGAATGTACTTGTATTTTCCTTCCTGTATAAATTCCGCAGCGCCTCCTTGGCCTGCCAAAACTACGTTTCGCGGATTCCAAGTGAATTTGTAATTCCAAAGGTTGTCGTCGCTTTCAGGCGCAATCAACCCGCCGCAAAAGGATTCAAACAACAGCATTTTTCCGCCTTTGGCGCGTATTCTGTCTATTACCTGCATCGCACTCATATGGTCCACCCCGGGGTCGAGACCGATTTCATTCATAAAAACCAGTCCTTTTGATTCGGCTTTGTGGTTCAACGCCTGCATTTCTTTACTCACGTAAGAGGCCGTAACCATATGCTTTCCGAATTCAATACAGTCGCGGGCTACTTCAATATGGTAGCGTGCGGGAAGCATGGAGATTACCAAATCGCTGTTTTCTACCGCTTCCTTTCTTTGCACATCGTTAAAAACGTCGAGCATAATCCCGCGGGCGTTTGGGTGGTTTGAGGTGAACTTCTGCGCAGATTGAATGGATATGTCCCCAATGGTTATAAAAAGGTCTTCTTTTTCGCTTTTGTCCAGCAAATAACGGATTAAACTTGTGGCAGATCTTCCTGCGCCGATAATTAATATGTTTCTCATTGGGGAGTTTTTTGTTAACTTTGGAGATAGATTTTGTAAAGGACGAAATTACTAATTCCAAATTTTAAAAATGACGGTTTTTGATAAAAATATAGTTGTTACGGCTTCATTTCTTACTGCGGTTACAATTGGAATGGGAGCCTTTGGTGCCCACGGTTTAAAGAATATGGTAGATGTTGCTGCGTTGAATACTTTTGAGACCGGAATACGCTACCAAATGTATCATTGCCTCGCTATTTTGGCCGTGGGCTTGGCGCCATCCATTCCGGAAAAAATCAAAAAAACCGTCTTTTGGTTTTTTATCCTTGGCATACTGCTTTTTTCGGGTTCTATCTATCTGCTTGCGCTGAATGAGGTTTTGCCCTTCAATTCGGCAAAAATTGGTTTTATAACCCCAATCGGCGGATTGTTATTTATAATTGGCTGGATTTGGTTTGCATTTAAAATGCTTTCGTTAAAGAAGCAATAAATGTTTTTCATATTTTCTTCAATCTCTCTAAGATTTGCTACTTTTGTACTCTACAAAATTTAAAAAAGGTATGGTCGATAAAAACCAAGCTACAAAAACGATTTCAGTTGAAAAATACGGAATCAAGAATGCAAAAGTTAAATATCAACTTTCTTCTGAAGAACTTCACAACGAAACATTGCAAAAAGGTCAAGGAAAAGAAGCTGCGAGCGGCGCCTTGGCTGTAAATACTGGAGAATTTACAGGAAGATCCCCCAAGGACAGATTTATTGTTAAGGACGATGTTACACGCGAAAAGGTGTGGTGGGGAAATATCAACATTCCATTTCCTCCCGATATGTTTGATAGACTTTATGATAAGGTTGTTGATTATCTTTCCGAAAAGGAAATTTACGTGCGCGACAGCTATGCCTGCGCCGACGAGGAATACAAATTGAACATACGTGTTATCAATGAAACGCCGTGGTCCAATATGTTTGCCCACAACATGTTCCTTCGCCCTACGGCAGAGGAATTGGCGTCTTTTGACCCAGAATGGCTTATTGTAAATGCCCCGGGATTTACAGCCGATCCTGAAGTTGACGGAACGCGTCAGCATAATTTCGCTATCCTGAACTTTACCAAAAAAATTGCCTTAATTGGCGGTACCGGTTATACTGGCGAAATTAAAAAAGGTATATTTTCTGCGCTTAATTTCATACTTCCGGTAGATAAAAATACGATGCCAATGCACTGCTCGGCAAACGTTGGCGACGATGGCGAGACCGCTATTTTCTTCGGTCTTTCCGGAACGGGAAAGACAACGCTATCCGCAGATCCGGACCGTAAATTGATTGGCGATGACGAACACGGCTGGACTGAGGATAATAAAATCTTCAACTTTGAAGGCGGTTGCTACGCAAAGGTTATAAACTTGACCGAAGAACAGGAACCAGACATTTACAATGCAATAAAACCTGGAGCATTGTTGGAAAATGTAGTGATGGACGAAAATGGCGAAGTTGACTTTGCCGATACTTCCATCACGCAAAATACAAGGGTAAGTTATCCTATCTATCACATAAAGAACATCCAAGTGCCTTCCATTGGCTACAATCCGAAGAATATTTTCTTTTTGACGGCAGATGCCTTTGGCGTTTTGCCTCCCATTTCAAAACTTACTCCGGGGCAGGCTGCTTACCATTTCATAAGTGGTTATACGGCTAAAGTTGCGGGTACGGAAGAAGGAATCAACGAGCCGACCCCAAACTTTTCCGCGTGTTTTGGAGCGCCGTTTATGCCGCTTCACCCTACGGAATATGCTGAAATGTTGAGCAAAAAGATGAAAGATTCCGGCGTGAATGTTTGGTTGATCAATACCGGCTGGACCGGAGGGCCATACGGCGTAGGTAGCAGAATGAAATTGAAATACACAAGAGCAATGATTGCGGCTGCGTTGGAAGAAAAGTTGAAGGATGTGGAATTTGAAAAACACCCTATTTTCAATTTGATGATGCCTAAATCGTGCCCCAACGTTCCTTCGGAAATATTAAACCCAAAGGAAACGTGGAAAAACAAAAAGGCCTACGACATTCAAGCCAAGGAATTGGCGAATTCGTTTAAAGAGAATTTCACCAAGTTTGAGTCCTATGCCAATGAAGAAATCCTTTCAGGGGCTCCCGCTTCGGCTTAGAATCAAAATAGCTTAAAACAAAAAGGCTTGCCAGTGCGGCAAGCCTTTTTTTATTGCAATTAAATCGAGCTTATTTTTTGTTGTTAACCTCTTTAATGTACTTTTCCAAAGCCATCGTCATAGACGGTGTCTCGGGGGTTGGGGCTTGTATATCTACACGCAGGCCTACCTCGGTGGCAGCTTTTACGGTAGTATTTCCAAAAACCGCGATGCGCGTTTCGTTCTGTTTGAAATCGGGAAAGTTCTCCAAAAGCGACTGTATTCCACTGGGGCTGAAAAACACCAAGATATCATAATACACATCGCGCAGATCTGAAAGATCGCTGATTACGGTTTTGTAAAAAGTGGCTTCTTTCCAATCCACCTTCAGTTCGTTGAGTACTTCGGGAACTTCAGGCTTCAATTTATCAGAAGAGGGAAGTAGGAATTTCTCGTTTTTATATTTTTTTATGAGTGGCGCAAGTTCAGAAAAAGTTCTTTTTCCCACATAAATCTTGCGCTTTCTGTAAACCACATATTTTTGGAGGTAGTAGGCTACGGCCTCGCTCAAGCAGAAATACTTCATAGTGTCCGGCACCTTAAAACGCAGCTCTTCTGCGATTCTGAAATAATGGTCCACAGAGTTTCGGCTTGTAAGAATTATAGCAGTATATTTATTGAGATCAACCTTTTGGGCCCGGACATCTTTTCCTGACACACCTTCTACGTGTATGAAAGGCCGAAAATCTATTTTTACCTTTTGCTTTTCGATCAAATCGAAATAAGGAGAGTTTTCAATTTTAGGCTCGGGCTGGGAAACCAAAATAGTTTTCACTTTCATAGATAGTCCTGATTTTTTTTAAAATAATATACCTTATACAAAGCTTTTATAAAGAATAATATAAGGGGAAATTTCAAGTGCGCAAAGATACAAAATAAAATAGAAGAAATTGCCTAATATCAATTTTCCGTTTTTCTTGTAGCTGTAAAGCAGCGCAATAACGTTTAGGGCCAACAAACATCCGCCAAAAATGATCAAGCCTGTTGCGGTGGGCGGATATACATACAGGAAAAAAAGATTGCCCGCAAAGAATAAAATTCCCAAAAAGTTGCGATAACTCAATTTTTGGTACAGATAATTGTTGATAAGGGCATCCATCGAAAAAATATTTGCGACAATTTTTTCCAAAGAAAATTTTATGAGTACAAAAACACTGTAGGCCGTACAAATTTGAAGAAACAACCATTCATTGCCTTCTATTTCCGAAGGGTTAAAAACCTTAAAAAGCAAAAAGACGAAAATGGAAACGCATAATATCTGTGCCGCGAACAGCATGATGTTAAAAGGATGGTTCAATTCGTCATTTTTGCCGTGAACAAAAAAGTACTGATTGGTAATCGGCAACATGGAAAATTCGTGGAAGCGTTTGGGGTAAAAATATTTGGCCAGGGCATAGAGAATGAAGCATGCCGCCAACAAATAGGTTGCAAAGTCAGTAGGCGCAATAAGTTTTTCGCTGAAATCCACCTTCAATTTTTCCGGTAAAGGTACTGTAAAATAATTTTCCTTTTTTAGGACTCAATTAGAATTTACTTCACATTTATTTCTTCAAAAAACGGTACATTTGCGCTAAAATTGCAGTATGTCCAAGGCGGTAGTGGTGGTGCCAACCTACAATGAAATTGAAAATATAGAGCGGCTGCTGCGTACGGTTTTTTCATTACAGCGTGAATTTCACGTTTTGGTGGTGGACGACAATTCGCCAGACGGCACGGCAACTGTGGTTGAAGAAAATTTCAAAACCTATCCCGAAAAACTTTTTTTGCTGAAAAGAGCCGAAAAAACCGGTCTGGGAACGGCCTATATAGCGGGATTTAAGTGGGCATTGCAGCACGGCTATGACTACATTTTTGAAATGGACGCCGATTTTTCACACAACCCCAACGACCTGATAAGGCTTTTCAATGCCTGCCACAAAGAAGGGAACGATGTGGCCATAGGTTCGCGTTACGTAAAGGGCGTAAATGTGGTAAACTGGCCTATGAGCCGCGTGCTGATGTCGTGGTTGGCTTCAAAATATGTACGGTTTGTAATGGGAATCGATATTTACGATACCACCGCCGGATTTATTTGTTACCGAAGACGCGTGCTGGAGAAAATAAACTTGGACAACATTCGTTTTGTGGGCTACGCATTTCAGATTGAAATGAAATTTAAGGCCTACTTGAGCAAATTCAAGATAAAGGAAGTGCCGGTAATTTTTACCGACCGTACCAAGGGCGAGTCAAAAATGAGTTCGGGCATTATTTCCGAAGCTATTTTTGGAGTAATTGCAATGAAATTTAAAAGTGTATTTAATAAGAAAAGATTTAATAAAAAATCTTTTCACTAATTTTTTATAAAGCGGGGAATATTGATTAAAATGTTCTGAATTGTCTTTAAAAGAAGCATATAAAAACCAAATGAAAGCAGTTTTAATTAAAAACGCAAATATTGTAAACGAAGGTAAAATCATAAAGGGCGATGTGCTGGTGCAGGATGGTCGTATTGCCGAAATTTCCGAAACCATTAGCGCAAAATCTGCCGATACCAAGGTGATTGATGCCGATGGAAGCTATCTGCTGCCGGGAATGATTGACGACCAAGTACATTTTCGCGAGCCAGGACTGACCCACAAAGCTACCATTGAAACCGAATCGAAAGCTGCCGTGGCGGGGGGGATTACTTCTTTTATCGAGATGCCAAATACCGTGCCGCAGGCCACGACCATTGAACTGCTGGAAGAAAAATTTGATATTGCCGCCAAAACTTCGTGGGCCAATTATTCCTTTATGTTTGGCGGGACCAATGATAATTTGGATGAAATTTTAAAAGTAGATCCCCAAAAAGTAGCCGGATTAAAATTGTTTTTGGGCTCTTCCACAGGAAATATGTTGGTGGACGACCCAAAAATTTTGGAAGAAATTTTCAGCAAAACCAAGTTGCTCATTTCGGCACACTGCGAGGATGAGACAACTATAAAAAACAATCTTGAAAAGTATAAAACGGAATATGGCGAGGACATTCCAATAGAACTCCACCCAAAAATTCGGAGCGAGGAGGCATGTTATATTTCATCGTCAAATGCAATAAAACTGGCCCAAAAAACAGGGGCGCGACTCCACGTTTTTCACCTTTCCACGGAAAAGGAAACGCATCTTTTCAGCAATAAAAAACCGCTGGCGGAAAAGAAAATTACTGCCGAAGTGTGTATTCACCATTTGTGGTTTACTGAAGAAGATTACAAAACCAAGGGCACCAAAATAAAATGGAACCCCGCGGTAAAAACCGAAAAAGACAGGGACGGGTTGCTAAAAGCATTGCTGGACGACCGAATAGACGTAATAGCGACCGACCACGCGCCACATACCCTGGAAGAGAAGAACAATAAATATCTAAACGCCCCCTCGGGCGGACCGCTGGTGCAACATGCGCTCGTGGCGCTTTTGGAAATGCACCACAGAGGGAAAATTTCATTGGAAAAAATAGTTGAAAAATTTGCACACAATCCTGCAATCCTCTTTCAGATAAAAGACCGTGGATATATTCGCAAAGGGTACAAGGCAGACTTGGTCTTGGTCGATCTCAATTCTCCCTGGACCGTTAAAAAGGAAAACCTGCTTTACAAATGTGGTTGGTCGCCATTTGAGGGAACCATCTTCAAATCGCGGGTTACGCATACCTTGGTTAATGGAGTAGTGGTTTATGAAAATTCAAAATTCCCGAACAAAAGCAATCCCGAACGCCTTACCTTTAACAGATAATGAAACATTGGGTTCCCATCTTAATATTGATTTTAAGCATTTTAGGCTGCCAAAATGTAGAGCGGCCGGAGAAGCCAAAAAATCTTATTTCCAAAGAAAAGATGGTAGATGTGCTTACCGAGGCCTATCTGGCAAACGCCGCCCGCAGCGTAAACAATCAGGCTATTATTGACAAGGGAATCAAGGTAGATTCGTTGATTTTCAAAAAATTTGAAGTGGACAGCGTCCAATTCGCAAAAAGCAATGATTATTATGCTGCAGATATAAATATGTATCTGGATATATTTCAAAAAGTCGAGGCCCGACTGGTTGCAATGGAGAAAAAATTGGATAGCATACGCAATATGGACAGAAAGCGTAAAGATAGCGTAGAATCACAGCAGAATAAAGAAAGGATAATTGCTGAACCTAAAAGGGATAGTTTAATCTAAGGTGTTTTGTTTTCTTTCGCAATGCGTTTAAGGGTTTGTTCCGTAGGTGTAAATTGAAAGCCAATTGCATTTTTTATTTTTTGGGAATCGTATCTGGATTTTATAAACATAGAACGTACCGTAGCCTTTACAAGTCTTCTTTTTGTGCCGAAAAGTTTGTTGGAGAGCCAATCCATACTGCTTAAAAAATACATCAGTTGCTTTGGCAGTTTTTTGGTTGGTGGCTTCTTTCCGAACAAGGGCGCCAATTTGGAAAGCAATTCCTTATAGCTCAAATATTCTCCCACTAAAACAAATTGTTCGTTTTTTATATTAGAACGCATCAACTGTACCATAGCCTTTGCTACATCCACCACATCCACAATGCCCATGGCTCCCGAAGGATAAAAAGGAATACCGCTTTTGCCCAGTGAAATAATTATTCCACTGCCACCTCCATCCGGGGATGTGCCGAGAATGATGCCTGGATTTACGATTACGGCATCCAGTCCTTCCTGGGTGCCGCGCCAAACCTCCATTTCGGCGCCGTACTTTGTAATGGCGTAAACATTATTTTTTTCGTCGGCATTCCACGGCGTTTCTTCGGAAATTAATTCGCCCTTCAAATTGTTGCCCAAAGTGGCAACAGAACTCACATAACAGATTTTTTTTATGGAATTCGCCAAGCAGAGGTTCACCACATTTGCCGTGCCTTCCACATTGGCCTTTTTGAGTATTTTGTATTTTGAAGGGTCAAAATTTATAAATGCCGCACAGTGGTAAACTTCCGTAATGCCTTTAAAAGCTTCCGTAAGGGCGGGAATATCGGTAATATTTGCTTCTACCCATTCTATCTTGTTATAGAGTGAATCCACTTCCGCAGTATAAAGCGCAAAAACTTTCTTTACGGCAGCTACGTCGCTATCCTTTCTGTGAATAGCGCGCACATTCCCGTTTTCCTTCAACAGAAAATACAATAGGTGCGAACCTACCAAGCCTGTGCCGCCGGTTACTAATATCATACAGCGAAAATAATCTTTTTGAAATCGATTTCTATAGCTATCGTAACGAAATCGAAACTGAAAACGGGTAGAGACCCGATAAATAATATTGAATACTTGATAAACACCTAAAGAAGCCTCAATCCTAAACCTTGAATTTTGAATTTTGAATTCCTCAATCTGAAATGAGAACCCTATCTTTGCAGAAATTTTATAAAAATGAAGCTGAAAAATTTCGTTGAAGAACTACAATGGCGCGGCATGATACACGATGTGATGCCCGATACCGAAGCACACCTTATGGAAACCATGCGGTCGGCCTATGTGGGGTTTGACCCTACGGCAGATTCGCTTCACATCGGCAATTTGGTGCCTATAATGCTTTTGTCGTTCTATCAGCGCTGCGGCCACAAGCCGGTGGCATTGGTTGGCGGGGCCACGGGAATGATCGGCGATCCGTCCATGAAAAATAGTGAAAGAAACCTCCTGGACGAAGCCACCCTGCGCCGCAATCAGGAATGTGTAAAAAACCAACTTTCCCAATTTTTGAATTTTTCCTCCGGCGCCGAAAACCAGGCCGTGCTGGTAAACAATTACGATTGGATCAAGGAATTTTCGTTTCTGGATTTTATTCGAAATGTAGGGAAGCACATAACCGTAAATTATATGATGGCCAAGGATTCCGTAAAAACTAGGTTGAGCGGCGAGAGTGCCGACGGGCTCTCATTCACGGAATTTACATACCAATTGATCCAAGGCTACGACTTTGTCCACTTAAACAGAAACCTAAACTGCACCCTCCAAATGGGCGGTAGCGATCAATGGGGAAATATTACCACCGGCACCGAACTTCTACGAAGAATGGACGGCACAAAAGGCTATGCTTTAACGTGCCCACTGATTACAAAAAGTGACGGCAGTAAGTTTGGAAAAAGTGAGGGCGGAAACGTATGGCTGGATGCGAGTAAAACTTCACCCTATAAATTTTACCAATACTGGCTGAACTCAACTGACGAGGATGCCGAAAAATACATCAAGATTTTTACGTTTTTGGATAAAGAAACCATCGACGATTTAATTATTGCGCATAGAGAGGCGCCACACATGCGCCTGCTTCAAAAACGCTTGGCGCAGGAAGTAACCACCACGGTACACAGTGCCGAAGAATTTGAGAAAGCCGTAAAAGCATCCGAGATATTATTTGGAAATTCTACTTCCGAAGATTTAAAAACGCTGGACGAAAAAACCTTTCTCGATGTTTTTGAAGGCGTGCCGCAGGCCGAAATTTCAAAAGAGGAACTTAAAAGTGGAATTGATATTATTGGCGCTTTATCTGAAAAGACTGGGTTTTTAAAATCAAACAGTGAGGCCCGTCGTGCTTTGAAGGAAAATTCTATTTCGGTAAATAAGGAAAAAGTACAAGAGAACTTCACGGTTTCTGAAAGTGATTTGATTAACGGACAGTTCGTATTGTTGCAGCGCGGAAAGAAGAATTACTTTATTATAAAGGCCGTTTAGTTGAAAATCTTTTGAATAAAAAAATCCCCGGCAAAGCTTGCACGGGGATTTTTCAATTAACTAACCAACCAAATTATGAAAAATCATCAGTTTTTCACAATAATTTGGTCGTGGGATTACACAAATACTTACACTGAATTTCAGCCAACTGTGTTAAATATTTGTTTAAAAAACCATGAGATTGCATCCTCTGATGTCACTGCTGTCAAACCGCCCCAAAACCTCAAAGGAGCCATCGGGAAATGTTTTTCCCAAATCCTGCGTCGCAATGAAGGCGCAGGAATAAAGGTTGGCCAAATCGATAACGTTTATGCCGCCCGTCCTGCCCATCATATAGGCGAGCGCGTCTTCCGTATCGCGGGTCATGATTTTCATCCAGGGCGGGCAATTAAAGATTCCATCCCCATTGGAATAGGCTTGCGAAAGGAGTTCGGTCATTCCATATTCGCTGTGTATTTTGGCTACACCAAAACCTTCTTTTAAAATTCCGTGCAGTTCCTCCTTTATCATCTCCCTTCTTCGGCCTTTCATGCCGCCGGTTTCCATCACAATGGTGTTTTTCAGCTGAAATTTTCTTTTTTCAATTAAATCGAGCAGGGCATAAGACACTCCTATAAGTAAGGTTTTTTGCCCGCTTTTTTCCAAAACGTCCAGCTTTTCAATGAGCGCGTTCATTTCATATAAATAAAAGCCACTGTGGGGGTTGTTGCTTTTTTCAATCAGCTTTTCAACCATATAAATAAGTGACGACCCTTCGCGCTCCAAATAAGAAGGGAGCAATGCGAGGATTGCAAAATTTTCGGTTTTGCCGTAGTTGCTTTCAAAAGCTTTCAAAAAACTGGTTTCGTATAACTCGAGGTCGGAAACGTAGTGCCTGCTGTTTATACTACCGGTTGTGCCACTACTGGTAAAGACCGTTTCCTCTACACTATTTTCGGCAAGTATCTTATGGCTTTTAAAAAATTGAATGGGTAAAAAGGGTATGTCCGCAATTGTTTTTACTTCGGAAATTTTAGTATTCAAAAGGTCGCAGAAATTGCGATAAACGCGAACATTTGCATACTGGAAACGGAACACTTCAATAGCAAGTCGCTGAAATTCCGCTTCGGATTTGATGTTAAAAATTTCCTTTTCGAGCATAATTACCAATCAAAAAAATCTTTTCAAAAGTAGGTAAATAAAAAAGCTCCTGCCGAAACAGGAGCTCTAAAAAAAATTTTAAAATGGATTACTTAACAACCAATTTCTTGGTAGTTGAAGTTTTTCCTTGCTCAATTTTCACGATATAAACACCACTGTTCAATTTTGAAATGTCTAATCTATCACCAATAAGTGTAGTTTTAACAACCTGCTTACCTAGTACGTCAAAGATAGATACATTCTTAGCGCCGGCAACTTTTGAAGTAATGTTCACATAACCTTTGCTTGTAGGGTTTGGATAAACTGCAAATTGAGACTCAGATTGTGTGTTTGTCCCTAAAGTACCAGAAAAAATGATGTTGTCAAAAAAGAAAGCTTCTGCACTTGCATTTGTTCTAGCTTCTATAACCAACTGCACGGTTGTGTTTGAGGTTAAAACTGCATTTCCAGTAATCCAAGAACCTTCAATGCTTAGATCGTTTATATCGTTTCCTTCAGTATTCAAGATATCAATTTCGGTACTGTTGGTTAAATCCCTAACATAAATTCGTAATCTATCAGAACCTGACTCATTTAAAGTTCCGTCCCCTTCATATCCAGTTTCAGAAATAAAATAATCCAAGCTAATAGCTGGAGTTGCTACTCCTGTAAGGTCAACCGCATCAAAAGTTAAGGTATAGTTACCATCAACATCACTTATTTGATAGCCTTGATCTCCATCGGTATAAGGATCTGATCCAGTAGGAGCAAAATCTGTAACACCCACAAAATCGCCATCAGTAAGTCCAACATCTGGTGTGTCATAAGGAGCGTAAGTAGCATTATAGCCTAATTCGCCACCTGTACTTGTGTAATCTACTAATGGTTCATCTGTATTGTTTATTAAATCATGTGCTGTGTTTGGGTCGCCAGTATCTGTATATTGGCCAGAAAAAAGTGCTGGCTCTTCAAAACTGGTTCCCGCAACTTGGGCAAAAGAAACGGCACCTACAAAAAGAGCCGCAAGTAATGTAATTTTTTTCATTAGAGTTTTTTTAAAATTATTGTGCAAAGATAAATAAATGTTTTAGGTTTAAAAGATTGATTTTAAATGAAATTCTTATTTTAACGAAATGATAACCTCGGAATTATAATCGCATAACCTGTGATGTTACCGTAACGTTATATAATAGTTAACAATAAGCGTGCTAAACTTGAGCCCAGGTTAAATAATGGTATCTTTGAAACGTTAAAAAATGAAATACTCGCCAATCAGTGAAGCACAGTTAAAGATAAAAACAGCCGGTATTTTAATTTGATAAATAGTTTATACAGATGAAAAAAAGGGATATTACAATTTTGTTGGTTGATGATGAACCGGATATTCTTGAAATAATTAGGTACAATCTTACTTCCGAAGGTTATACAGTCGAAACAGCAGAAAATGGACTTGAAGCAATAGAACAAGCAAAAAATGTAAGGCCACAATTGATTATCATGGATGTAATGATGCCCAAAATGGATGGTATTGAAGCGTGTGAAAAAATCAGGAACATCCCCGAACTATCCGAAACAGTGATTACATTTTTAACTGCTAGGGGCGAAGACTACTCACAAATGGCAGGGTTTGAGGCTGGTGCAGATGATTACATCACAAAACCCATTAAGCCAAAAGTATTGGTAAGCAAAGTAAAGGCCCTGTTACGAAGATTCAAAGAAGAAGAGGAGGATGAAAAAATAAAGCTCGGAAACCTGACTATAAACCGTGAGGAATACAAAATTATATTGGGCAAAAAGGAAATGGTCCTGCCAAGAAAAGAATTTGAATTATTGACACTCTTAGCATCCAAACCCGGAAAAGTATTTAAGCGAGAAGATATTCTTGATTCAATCTGGGGCAATGAAGTAATCGTTGGTGGGCGCACCATTGATGTCCACATTAGAAAACTGCGTGAAAAAATAGGCGAAGATAAATTTAAAACAGTAAAAGGAGTTGGTTATAAGTTTGTAGTTTAGCGGAAATGAAACATCTAAGTTTAACGTGTCAATAATTTATTTACAGGTGCAAGTAAGATGTTCCATCTGACCTTAAAAAAGTATTAAAGCAGATGAAATTTTCCAAAAAATATAATTTTGCGGCCTCTACATCTTTGTTAATTGCCGTTTTCTCTACCCTGGCAATGGCAATTTTTTTATACGCAGTTTTAGAGATTGTATTCTTTTGGTTGCTACTTTTTTTTCTTTTTTCCTTTATACTTTCGTTTTTCATACTTCAATATCGTGTAGAAAAATTTATTTACACCCGAATAAAGAAAATATACGAAGATGTTAGACTGCTAAATGAAGAAAGTTTACCCAAACCATCTGTCACGACAGATATGGAGGTGCTTACCCGGGAAGTGGAACGATTTGCCCAAGACAAAAAACTTGAGATAGAAACCTTAAATATTCGCGAAAACTACCGAAAGGAATTTATGGGGAATATATCGCACGAACTCAAAACCCCCCTCTTCACCGTTCAAGGATATATACTTACCCTATTGGACGGTGCAATGAAAGACAAAAAAGTGCGTAAAAAATATCTGCAACGCGCCAATAAAGGTGTAGAAAGACTCATTTATATTATCAAGGATTTGGATATGATAACCAAATTGGAAGTAGGTGGCCTTATTCTTAACAAAGAAAACTTCAATATTCTCACTATGGTGCAGAATGTTTTTGATCTGCTTGAGATGAAAGCGGCAAAGAAGAACATTTCACTTGTTTTTGATAAAGAATATTTAGATGAAATAATTGTAAATGCCGACAAAGAACGTATAGAACAGGTGCTAACAAACCTTGTTGTAAATTCCCTAAAATACGGCAAACAGGACGGAACTACAGAGGTGGGTGTTGAAAGCCTTGCAAATAATAAATTTTTAATACGTGTAACAGACAACGGCGAAGGCATTTCAAAAGAAAACCTTCCGCGTATTTTTGAACGTTTTTATCGCGTAGATAAAAGTGGTTCTCGAAAAGAAGGTGGGAGTGGGCTCGGCCTTTCCATAGTGAAGCATATTGTGGAAGCCCACAATGAAAAAATTTATGTGGAAAGCCAACTGGCTATTGGCTCCGAGTTTTCATTTACCCTCGAAAAGGGAAAATAATTCAGTGTAATTTACCGATTGTTGGGATAAAGTTTTCAATCCCTTATAAACTGCCACCTTATTTAGTTTTTTCAGTTTAAAATTTTCTTGTTTACATGAAGGGGCAATCCCTAAACTCTTTAGGCGCTTTGCCAGATATTCTTGCTCATATTGACCCGGTGTGGGCACTAAAAATACTTTTTTCTCGAGTAATGCCAAATCCATAATCGTTGTATATCCAGAGCGGGAAACAACTATTTCACTTTTATTAATGGTCTCTTCCAATTCTTTGCTTTGCATAAAATTTACCATGTCAATGTTTTCAAAACTATCCCATACCTGAGTTTTTTCAACCAAACCACGAACTAATAGAATTTTCTTTTCACTTCCTTTAAAAACATTTTTCAATTTTTTCTCAAATAAGGTGCGCTGAGGTTCTGGTCCAGAAAGTAATAACAAAACGTCTATCGCTTTGGGAAGTTCTTTTTTCTCCAGGCGGCTCAAAACCCCAATGTACTGAATGGGGAACGGTTCTTTTTTAAGGTGGCCTAATTTTCCGCTGAGGTTCATAACCACATCATCCACGTCCGGTACCCAGCAAGCATCAAACTTTTTTATAATTTTTTGATGCATTTTGCTAGTGAAAAAAGAAGTGCTTCCGGTTAAAACATTCAATTGATGTGTTATAAAGACCGAGGGAATATCACTACTTCTGACCCCAAATCGGTTATCGCTAATAATGCCTTGAATCTTTCCATCCTTTACAAGTTGATTGACCAATCTATTTTCTGCAGCCATGGTCTTTTTTATCTGCGGAAATTTTAAAAGAATTTTCCATTTAAAAAAGTTCCCCTTTTTGGGATATGTAATATTGTAAGAAGGGAGCACCACAGTTTCCAAATGGGGGAATTCTTTTTGCAACAATAACAACGCAGTCCCGTCTGAAGCCAATAAAACACTAAAGTTATGTTCCAGCAAAAGCCGAATTATGGGTATGCAGCGGGTGGCGTGGCCCAACCCCCAATGCAATGGAGCAACCAGTATTGTCTTCTTTTTCGACATAAAAACAAAGGTAGCAATAATTGCTGCGGCATTATATTTCCTTAATTTTACCAAAAATTTAAAATTTTGGGAAGTAAAAATAAATTGAAACGCTTTAGGGACAATGAAACTTTTTCAAACGTTGTGCAACCCTCACGCGAGGAAGTATTGGGCAATAGCTTAAAACTGAAAGGAAACTGGCGGAAGGAATTTTTTAAAAACGAAAACCCATTGGTTTTGGAATTGGGTTGCGGAAAGGGCGAATATTCAGTGAACCTTGCAGAAGCATATCCCGAAGTAAATTTTTTGGGAATAGATATTAAAGGCGCCCGTTTTTGGCGGGGTGCTAAAATAGCTTTGGAGAAAGGGCTTGACAATGTAGGTTTCCTGCGAACCCAGATTGAACTTGTAGACCATATTTTTGAGGAAAACGAAGTAGATGAAATTTGGATCACCTTTCCAGATCCACAGATAAAGTATAAACGCACTAAACATCGATTAACCAATCAAGACTTTCTTCAGAAATACCGAAAAATATTGAAACCAAATGGCGTGGTTCACCTAAAGACCGACAGTGAATTTATGCACGGCTATACCCTAGGGCTACTTCACGGTTTGGAGGAAGAAATTGAATACGCACATCACGATGTGTATGGAAGCCAAGGAGCCCCAGAAGCTGTAACGAACATTAAAACTTTTTATGAACAGCAATATCTGGAAATAGGCAAGAAGATTACCTATATTAGATTTAAGTTCCGTTAGTTATAAATTCAGTATATTCACAAAAACAACCGCCTTAAATGACAATATTTTACAACTTGCTTATTGGTTTTTTTGGGTCATTCATAGGCGTGCTTCCACCAGGCTTAATCAATATGTATGCAGCCAAGATAAGTATGAGGGAAGGCAGGAAGAGGGGTCTTCTTTTTTCAGTAGGGGTGTGTATTACGGTAATGTTGCAAACGTATATAGCGCTTATTTTTGCTAGATATATTGGCAAACATCCCGAAATTGTAAGTATGCTACAAAAAGTAGCTCTAGGCATTTTTATAAGTCTTACAATCTATTTTATATTTATTGCAAAGGACACCCGCCGCGAAATTCGTAACCACGGTGAAAACTCCAAAAGAAACCGTTTCTTTCTAGGTATATTTATTGCAATGCTAAACCTGTTGCCATTACCTTATTGGATGTATCTCAGCATCACATTTTCGGCATTTGGGGCTTTTTCCTTTACACAGCCACAACTTTTGTTAGCGGTAATCGCGTCGGGAGTTGGTACTTTTGCAAGCCTTGCCCTGTACGTTCAGTTTTTTAGAGCAAAAGAGGATTCGCAAAAGCTGAAATTAAATATGAATTATGTTATAGGCCTAGTTACAGCGGTTATTTCGATAATTACATTCTTCAAAATTTTAAGACAGATTTAAAAATGGCTAATGAAGGTTTTTTTGAAAAAGTCTATCAAGTGGCTAAATTAATCCCTTACGGAAGGGTAACATCCTATGGTGCAATCGCAAACTATCTGGGAGCAGCCGGAAGTGCCAGAATGGTTGGTTGGGCAATGAACGGAAGTGTAAAAAAAGACGTTCCTGCACATCGCGTTGTAAATAGAAATGGACTGCTGACGGGAAAACATCATTTTCAAGGCACAAATTTGATGCAGCAACTTTTGGAAAGTGAAGGAATACAAGTGGTAGACAATAAAATCCAAAATTTTGAAAGACATTTTTGGGATCCTAATAAGGAGCTTTGACTATTTCCTAATTTCTATAAAATTTAAAAATAATAGGAAATAATTTCAATAAAACTTTACTGTAAACTGCCACTGAATACTGCCAACTTATTTTAGTATATTTGCACTTTAGAATCAATCTAAATATTATAAATATAATAATGAGCATTTCAAAACAAGATATCCTCAAAGCTCTTGAAACTATAACGGTTTCAGGCGAAGGAAAAAATATGGTAGAGAGCGGTGCCGTGCAAAACGTAGTGACCTTTGCAGATGAAATTATTGTGGACTTGAAACTTTCCACACCAGCACTTCACATAAAAAAACGTGCAGAGGCAGATGTTATAAAGACCATCCACGAAAAAGTAGATGCGAATGCCAAAGTACAAGTAAACATTAAGGTAGAGGCTCCGGCAAAACCACAAAACCCGAATTTAATAAAAGGAAAACCAATCCCGGGAGTACAAAATATAATTGCTGTAGCTTCGGGTAAAGGAGGCGTTGGTAAATCAACAGTAACAGCAAATTTGGCTGTTACACTTTCCAAAATGGGCTTCAAAGTTGGTATCTTGGACGCAGATATTTACGGACCTTCCATTCCTATAATGTTTGATGTTGCACTTGAAAAACCACTTTCGGTAAACGTTGGCGGAAAGAGTAAGATGAAGCCAGTTGAAAACTACGGAATAAAAGTACTTTCCATTGGTTTTTTCACGCAACCCAATCAAGCAGTCATTTGGCGTGGTCCAATGGCTGCCAAAGCTTTAAACCAGCTTATTTTTGATGCGGCATGGGGCGAATTGGATTTTATGTTGATAGACCTTCCGCCCGGAACTGGAGATATTCATTTGAGCATTATGCAGTCATTGCCAATCACGGGTGCTGTTGTAGTCAGTACGCCACAAACCGTCGCTCTGGCCGATGCTCGAAAAGGAGTGGCGATGTTCCGTCAAGAAAATATTGACGTCCCTGTTTTGGGTATTATTGAAAACATGTCTTATTTCATTCCTGCCGAACTTCCTGAAAATAAATATTATATATTTGGAAAAGAGGGCGCTAAGCATTTGGCTGAAGATTTGGAAGTACCATTTTTAGGGGAAGTTCCTTTGGTGCAAAGCATCCGAGAAGCAGGTGATGCTGGCAGACCAGCGGCACTGCAAACCGCGACCCCAATTGAGGAAGCATTTGAAGCTATCACCAAAAACGTTGTTGAAGAAACCGTACGAAGAAACGAAAATCTTCCAGCAACCGAAGCAATAAAAATTACAACAATGGCAGGTTGCAGCGCCGTAAAAAAATAATATGACAACGCAAGAACTAACAACAAAAGTAGAAGAAGCACTGAACGAGATTCGCCCGTTTTTACAAAACGATGGAGGCGATATCTCATTGGTTTCTATAGAAGGCGATAAGATAGTAAATGTACAGTTGCAAGGGGCTTGTGTTGGTTGTTCCGTCAACCAAATGACGTTAAAAAGTGGTGTGGAAATGACCATAAAAAAATATGCTCCACAAATTGAAAAGGTTGTTAGTGTTGCGCAATGACAACCGTCATTTTTTTAACCCAATTTCAAAACTATTTTTGAACTCAATTAAGAAATAGTCTTTCATGATAAAAACAGATATTCTCATTATCGGTGCAGGACCTACGGGTCTTTTCGCCGTTTTTGAAGCAGGATTACTCAAACTTAAATGTCATTTAATTGACGCACTTCCACAAGCTGGTGGGCAGTGCACTGAAATATATCCTAAGAAACCTATTTATGATATTCCTGGTTTCCCGGAAGTACTTGCTGGTGATTTGGTAAAAAATCTGATGAAGCAGATTGAACCATTTCAGCCTGGTTTTACCCTCGGTGAACGTGCAGATACAATTGAAAAAATGGGAGATGGCACTTTCATAGTTACTACAGATAAAGGGACAAAACATCATGCGCCAATTGTTGCAATTGCTGGTGGCTTGGGTAGTTTTGAACCTAGAAAACCCCCTATTACCAATCTTTCAGACTATGAGGATAAAGGTGTGGAATATATTATTCGTGACCCAGAAATGTATCGCGATAAAAACGTGGTTATCTCGGGTGGTGGAGATTCGGCATTAGACTGGAGCATTTTCTTGACTGATGTTGCTAAAAGTGTAACGCTTGTTCACCGAAGAAATGAATTCCGCGGCGCTTTGGACAGTGTCGAAAAGGTACAGGAATTAAAAAACCTTGGAAAAATTGAATTGATAACACCTGCTGAAGTTATCGGTTTGGTGGGAAATAATCGTTTGGAAGAAGTAGTTATTAAGCAAGGTGCTGAGGTTTTCAACCGTGAGTGCGACCATTTTGTTCCGTTGTTCGGATTGTCACCAAAACTTGGTCCTATAGCCGATTGGGGCCTTGAGATTGAAAAAAACGCAATTAAAGTAGATAACACTTTAGACTATCAAACAAACATTCCCGGCATCTATGCCATTGGTGATGTAAATACATATCCGGGAAAGTTGAAGTTGATTCTTTGCGGCTTCCATGAGGCAACCTTAATGTGCCAAAGTGCCTACCAGCGTATATTCCCAGATAAGCGTTATGTGATGAAATATACTACCGTTGGCGGTGTGGAAGGTTTTGATGGAAGTAAAAAGGAAGCGCCAAAAGCTATTGTTAAATCAATTGATTAATTGATGACCGACGTAAAAATTACTATCATAGACCGTCAAGGTGTTAAGCATATGGTTGACGCGCCAACGGATATGAATATGAATCTAATGGAAATAATTCGTTCATACGAATTGGCTCCAGAGGGAACTATAGGCATTTGCGGTGGAATGGCGATGTGTGCGTCCTGCCAATGTTATGTTTTAAGCGATCACGAACTTCCCGAAATGAGTTATGATGAAGATTTAATGCTTTCTGAAGCTTTTAACGTGAAAGAAAACAGCCGTTTGGGTTGTCAGATTTTTATAAAAGAAGAACTCGACGGATTGGAAGTAGAACTGGCTCCCGAAGTTTAATGGAGTATTTTCAAAACTTCATCCATCATTATTTCCACAAATTTTTTATAAGTAACTTTCGATGGGTGTAAGCCGTCTGAAGCAACCAATGTTGGATTTCCCAATCCTTGCTTGGTTATTGGGGTAATGTTTTTAAAAAGCACTCCTTTTTCTTCCGCAATCTTTTCAGCGAAAGCATTGTATTTTTTTAATTCCGAAGTAATTTTTTCACTTTTCCCAGATTTCTGTCCAAAATACGTAAAAGCATAATCAGGAATGGAAAGTACAATCACGTTTTCTTTTTTGCCTTTTGCGAAATCGATAGCCATATCCAGTAATTTTGGGAATTCCTCTTCGTAAAGCGAAAATGGTTTACCTTGGTATTGATTGTTTACACCAATAAGCAATGTTACCAAATCATGATCTTTGGAAGGATTTTCAGCAGCAATCGCGCTCAATAAATCTGTAGTTGTCCAGCCTGTTTTAGCAATTAATTTTACAGATGTTTTTTCTTTTAGAACACCGTTTAAGCTATCCGTTAATTGCTTTGGATAATTGCAGTTTCTGCAAACACTCTCACCAATGGTATAACTATCGCCGAGCGCTAAATATTTATAGGAATCTTTCTCTGAAGAAATATCTTTTTTTGAAATAGCACAGGAAAATAATGAAAAAGAAGCGAGCAGAATTAGGAGTGATATGGATTTCATTCTGTAAGATTTTTTTTATTCAGTTTTGTAGTCGATCAATTTTTGCGGTCCTTCCAGCAATACGTGTTGAACTTTTAATGTGCCGTCTTCGGTGGTGGAAATTTGCCATTTCACCAAGGAAATCTCCCCGTTTTCTATTTCCAGTCCAGTTATACTTCGGGGGTGTACACAGCTTCCGTCATTAAAAAGAGCTATGTCACCAGGTTCGGGAAAGCGCGGTCTGTGGGTATGGCCAATAATGGTAAAAATATTTTTGTTTTCAACAATCCACCGCTTGGTTCGTCTTTCAACTTTAATGAGTTCCTTGTAATTTTTTGCTGGACTTGTGGGATCGCCAATACCGAAAATCTGCAATTGCCGCCATAGTGCCCGCACCATAAAACGGTTAAATTTCCAGCCTACGTAGTTCATCCAATCGGCTTGGTGACCGTGCATCATAAAAATTTCCTGTCCCGTTTTTTCGTGCTCCAAAATAAGGCCTTCGGTAAATTTAATACCCGGAAAGAGAGGTGCGTCCTTACCTGTAATTTTATCGAAATAGGTGTAAAGTGTTTTTTCAACAAATTTTTGGTTCATATAAACCATGTCGTGATTTCCAACCACTCGGTACAATCTATTTTCTGCATAAAATAGCTTCATCAACTCGTACACATTTTGATGGGCTTCAAAAATATCCTTAAAAAATAGGTTTTCCCACAACTCGTCACCATCTCCTATCTCACAATAGGTAAAACCGTTTTTGTAATAATCCTGTAATGCGTGAAAGTAAATGTTCCTGTTATTGGCAAAATCATCCGCAAAACTGTTGTCGCCCCGATGGCAGTCGCTAAAAACTATAAACTTTGAGTCGTCATTAAACTTTATGCGACGGGCAGTTCTGTAAGCTCGGGACATTCGGTTTCTAGAAGACATTTATCAATTGTTTTTTTAAAGATACAATTTGAAACAGTACGACAGTAACGGGAAATAAAAAAAGCTTCCCACGTGGAGAAGCTTTTCAAAGAATCAATTTTTTTATTGATTAACTAACTTTTTACCGTGGATGGGGCAAAAAATATATTTACCTGAATATAATTTACTGTCCTCATTACATTTTTTCTCAAGTAATAAACTATTTAATGGAAGATCCACCGTGCGCTCAAAATCACCTAGTTTTATGGTTAGTACGCCACTGCCTAAGGGATCTACTGGTAACACTTCGTTGCCTCGAATGCTTTTATAAAGGACAAAATGTATATTGTTGCCCATCTGCCCAAGCATATTGCCAAGCATAGGCTGAATTATCATAAAGAAATTTGAAAAATCTGCTGATATCTCCTCTTTTGGTACAATTATTAAATTTTCCCCTTTATAATTAATTACTAGTTCCTTTAAAATTGCTTCTTCAGGGTAATAGGTTATTCCCCCAAAATGACCAATCTCTCCCTTAACAACCCCAAAAAGTTCGTAATCTTCAAAAATTTCATTTAATTCCATAAAATCTTCTTTAGAAGAAGTGGGGTCCTGTGCATAAGAAACTTCCCAAAATTTTCTGGGCAACCACCAAATAAATTCAAACATCTGTGTATTGTCACTACTGAATTGGGTATCGTTCAGTAAAGCGTCTAAGCTTACTTGTTCATTCTCTTTTGCCTGCGAAAAACCTAAAAGCGGCAAAAACAGGGATATAATAAAAAAAATAAAGTTTCTCATTTATTGAAACGCATTTAAACCAGTAATATCAAGCCCAGTAATTAATAAATGGATATCGTGCGTTCCTTCATACGTAATAACGCTTTCAAGGTTCATGGAGTGGCGCATAATACTGTACTCACCGGTAATGCCCATTCCACCCAATATCTGTCTTGCTTCTCTGGCTATGTTAATTGCCATATCAACATTATTTCTCTTTGCCATTGAAATTTGTGCGGAAGTTGCCTTGCCATCATTTCGCAAAACGCCCAAACGCCAAGCTAAAAGTTGGGCCTTGGTAATCTCGGTAATCATTTCCGCCAATTTTTTCTGCTGAAGTTGGAACTGGCCAATTGGCTTGCCAAATTGCATTCGCTCTTTGGAATAACGAAGCGCCGTGTCATAACAATCCATCGCAGCGCCAATGGCGCCCCAAGCGATTCCGTATCGTGCGGAATCAAGGCAGCCAAGTGGCGCCCCCAAGCCTGATTTATTCGGAAGTAAATTTTCCTTCGGCACTTTTACGTTGTCAAAAATTAGTTCGCCGGTTGCTGAAGCACGAAGTGACCATTTATTGTGCGTTTCAGGAGTTGAAAAACCTTCCATCCCGCGTTCCACAATTAAACCGTGTATCCTTCCTTCCTCGTTTTTTGCCCACACTACGGCAACCTGTGCGAAGGGAGCATTGCTGATCCACATTTTGGCGCCGTTTAAAAGATAGTGGTCACCCTTATCTTTAAAATTGGTGGTCATCCCGCCGGGATTGCTGCCGTGGTCCGGCTCGGTAAGGCCGAAACAGCCCATCCACTCGCCCGAGGCCAGTTTTGGCAAGTATTTTTTGCGTTGTTCCTCGGTCCCGTATTTGTAAATAGGATACATTACCAGCGAAGACTGCACGGAAGCTGTACTGCGCACGCCGCTATCGCCGCGTTCAATTTCCTGCATAATCAAGCCGTAGCTAATTTGGTCAAGTCCCGCCCCGCCGTATTCCTCGGGAATGTAAGGGCCAAAAGCGCCAATCTCGGCAAGGCCGCTGATTATCTGTTCTGGAAATTCAGCTTTTTGGGCGTATTCTTCTATAATAGGCGATACGTCGCGCTTCACCCAGTCGCGGGCGGCTTGGCGTACCAATTTGTGTTCGTCTGAAAGTAATTCGTCAAGATTGTAATAATCGGGAGCTTCGAAAAGATCTGGTTTCATCTATAAGTATTTAAAAGGAATACAAATGTAGAAATCACAACCTTAAAGACCTACATTTTTAGGTAAAAATGAATAGCCAAAAATAAATTGAATAATTTACTGATGAAAAAATCTGTTAGTTATCGTTTCTCCCTTTCAGCCTACTTTGGAGCACTTCAACCTGCTCCTTAAGTTTCAGATTTTCTTCTTTTTTCTCTAACAATTCTTTCTTTAAAAAGCCGTTCATTTCTTTAACTTCTGCAATAAGTCTATCGGAAATGTAATAGATTACCTGAGCCATATCTCCCTGGAGTTGGTGGTTGTGTTTAGTGATACTGCTAAGTTCCAAAATCTCTTCAATGGGAACATTAAAATGAGCTGCTATTATTTCACACTCTGCTTCCGTAAATGGTGCAAAACCAGTTTCTTTCCGTTGGTACTGGGGTTGGGAGATACCGAGCAGTTTCCCCATTTCTTCTTGTGAAATTCTTTTTTCCTCTCGTAGCTGACGTAGTTTCTTGTGCATATTTTAAGATTTAGGGGGAGCTAAACATCGTTTAAATATAAAAAAATAAGATGAAATACACTGATATTTTTATTATGCGTTTATTATGGTTTATGTGAATAATCTGTATGGTATTGATTATCAGAAAAATGGGGGGGTAAAAAATATTTTTTGAAGGTGTTTAATAATTTTTTGGGAGAACTACGGCTTGGTATTTTATTGACAATGATTTAACTTTATCTTAAGTTTTGATATACAGATATCATTAAAAAATTAACAATCATCTAAATTAAGTAGCCTATCACAGAATAAAGATCTAAAAAGAGAAAGCCCTTACAAGGTAAGAGCTCTCACAGTCCCGCAAAAACCAATGTTTTAAAGATTGGAAGTGTAACGAAACCTTCACGAAACCCAAAGTTACATATTTATCATTAAAACACAAATGGTTTTTGCCTAAAAAACGCGGAAGCCGAAAAGCGTACAGAGTAGGTGTTTTAATTTTTAAATTATGTAATTATGAAAAATTTAATTCTATCCTTGATGGCCATAGTATTAATAAGTGGAGTTAACTATGGAGCGATTAATAAAAAGGACAAAACTATAAAATATGATGCTGGACATGAAATCTGTGTTACAATAGATTTGATTTTAGTAGAAGTAACTTATTGTTATTCTTGGGAAGATGAGGGAGGAAACGGTAGTTGGAAACCATTGCTTGAAGCAAATAAAAATACTACTGGGGATATTGTTACTCAAGGTGCAAACGCTTATTTGGTTATTCATGGATTCAATAATCAATTGACAGGAGTTAAAGTTACTGGTGGTAAGTATGATATGCCGAATGGCTATGAGACTGTTCCAGGTGAGTATGTGATTCGCAACGGCGATTTGAAAGTTCTACTGAAAAAGAAATAATTACGAATAAAAGCACCCTTCAAACAATTTTGTTTGAAGGGTGCTTTATAATCCAAATAGAATTATGCGATCAAAATTTTTAAAAGGATACGTTATAGGGCTAATTATTTCTATAATACTCATTGCAGTTATTGCTTTGACATTGGGAAATTTTAAAATAAGTTAGAAATGAAAAATATAAATTTCATATGGGGGGTGTTATTAGGATTTTTGACTCCTATAATAATAGTAGGTACTTTTATACTATTTTATAATAAAAAGATCGAGAGACCTATAGTAATGGACATCAATTCTCTGGAAATTATAGGAACAGATGGAACATCTTTAAGATTAAATACTATTAATGAAAACGGTTTGCTGATCAATTTCTGGGCCACTTGGTGTGCACCTTGTATAAGCGAAATGCCCTTTTTTCATGAAATAGAAAATGAAGAAAAAATAAAAGTAATTGCACTGTCAAATCAAAAAATGGATATTATTAGAAAGTTTGTTAAAGAAAATGAATACTCCTTTATGATTGCGCAGTATAGAGTTAGCAATGACGAAATTATCAATGTGCTGCCAACAACGGTATTGTTAAACCAAAATCAAGAGGTTGTCTGGTCCAAAAGCGGTTCAGTAACTAAAACCGAATTAAATAAGGCTATTAAAATGCTTAATAAGCAGTAATTGTTTCAATTAACTTTTAACCCATACGTTATGAAAGTTTTTCTATCCTTAAAACATTGGCAACTGTTCCTTTTAATTTATTGCCTGCCCCTTGCTTTGTTGGCGGGTATGATTGGGTACATGATAATAGTCGGAGGCGGCACTTCGGAAGCACTCCTTTTCTATAAATTATTCCTGTTGGGCTTTTTAATTTCAATGGGTATTTATTTTTATTGGCTTTGGTCCCTTGCAAGCTTTTTCACCAAGAAAAATCCCAATGTACACAGAAAAACCAGACTTAAATTTCTGCTGTTACTCGCTTTTCTGTTGTATGTAGCGGTGAATCTGTTGCTTTATTTGAACATTGATACTTGGGCGTTGGAGGGGAATATGCAAAACTATTTTAAGATAATAATAATTATAACAATGCTGGGTTTTGTATTTGTGGTGTTATATCTCTATTGTCTTTATAGGATCGCAAAGATTTTTAAGACAGCCCAATTGGGAAAAACTGCCTCTTTGTCCGAATTCATTTTGGAACTTTTGCTATTGTGGTTTTACCCCATAGGAATATGGATAATCCAGCCCCCGGTCAATAAAATGTTGAAGAGAGAAATGTAAAACTATTTGACCAAAAAATTATTCGCTTAAAAAACAAAAAAAAAAATGAAATCAAGACTATACTTAACATTGGTTATCTTGCTGCTATATGCAACATTCGCGACCTACGCACAATCCGCAGCCCCAATTGGCTTTGACATCCGCGGAAGGGATTGCAGCGGTGGCCTTGGCCTTTGCAGCGCAAATAAAATGAGCAGCCCAAACAATAACATCTCTATTCAAAAGACAGGTGAAAATGTCTTTGTTTTGGCAATAAATCGCTCTTCATTGTCCGGAGCTGAACAGACCAGTATTGCAGGACAACCCTTTTCCGCATTTCAGGCCAATCTCCCTACATCATTTACGCAGACAGATGATTTAATCTTCGATAGCGAGGTAGTGCAGGCTTTAGGGCTCGTCCCAAAATACAAGTTGCTAAAAAAAGGCAGCTATCCTATGCAAATAGAAGAAAATGTCGTAAAAATAACCCTGACCCTCGCAGAGGTCGGTAAACCCTAAACCCATGAAACGCGCATTGGTCTTTATGCTATTCTTTCTCTGCTTTTATAAAGGCTTTTGCACTATAAATCCAGAAGAAGATCCCAATAATATTGTGGATGAAATGCTTTTTGAGATTAGGGCAGTGCAGCGGGAGTATGCCATAAAAAGGGAACTGATTTTTCTTCATTTGCAACAGGCAAATAGTTTGCTGCAAAATGCCAAGACCACAGACGAAAAAGTGGATTTGTTAATTCAAAAAGATGCTTTCAGTACAGAATTGGAATTTTTGAAAAACAGTGAACTTCGGGACATCAGTAAAATTAGATACATCAAGGGATTGCAGATTATAAAACTGCTTTATGAAAAAACGCTTTCCTTGGACCACCATTTTGCTGCCGTTTCCACGCTCAGGGATGTGAACAACATCAGCAACCCAAACAACTATCCCGAGTTTGTTGAAATGAAGGACAAACTGAAAACCACACAGGATAAGCGAACAGGTTTTGACTTGCCCAGTTTGTTAAACAGCAATATATACACTTCTGTCGTATATTCCTTTGTTTCCATGTTCACGAACACAAATACTTCCAAAGCCGAGAAAGATAACGGTTTAAAGGAAGTGGAATGCATCCTCGATTTTACATTGCGAATGCACAACGACCTAAACACCATCTATTTCGAGACCGCTTTTTTGCAAAAGAAAAACGAGAACATTTCCGAAGCCATCAAGGATTTGTTCAAGGAATATACAAAGCCTTTGGGCTATACCATCGGCCTTGAAGAATGCAGAAAAGGTGATGATTGGGATGCAATACGGAAAAACCTTGACACTTATTTAGCTACTTTGGACAAAACCTTGGAAGACAATTCAAAGTTGGATGCCGCAAGAAACCTTCAGATAAATCTGGAATTTCCCGTAGACCGCCTGCTCCAGTTTATCACCGAATACAACAATTTTATAAACGAGGGAGTAAACTTTTATGAAAAATTCCAGATTATGCTTTCCAGTTATGAAAATGAGAAACAATGTGCCTCAAAAACCCCTGTGGAATATTCACGTTTAAAGGAAGGCATTTCGGTTACCATTGAAAAATTCAATACCGCTTATAAGCCCGTGGAGATCAATGGGAGTAAAATGAAACAGTTACTTTATGGCATCAATGAATATGATTGAAAAATATCACATCTTCAAGTAAAAATCCCCCACTAGTTTTTTGTACTCTTCAGTGTAATTGTGGCGTGAAGTTTCAATGATAAGATTTTCTATTTTAGGAGAAATTTTTTCGAAAGAAAACTCCAACATACTTCTTTTTTCTTCGGAAGTTTCATTGCCGCGAACTCTGCAAATTCTATTCGGAAACAGATTTACTTCCGAAGCAATTTTTATAAAACGCTCTTCTTCTTTCCGCGGAATAATTACTGCGAAAACACCTTCATCCGAAAGTAAAAGAGAAGCACTTTCAATCAATTCATCAAAGGGAAGCGCATCGTTAAAACGCGCAACATCGCGAGATTCATCGGTAGTTTTGTAGTCTTCAGAATAAAATGGCGGGTTGGAAATTATGAGGTCGTATTTATCTTCTATTTCCTCAGCTAGTTCTGCCAAAGATGCATGATAGCAAAACAATCTATCGCCCCACGGTGAGTTTTCAAAATTATCTACGCACTGTTCGTATGCGTTATCATCAATTTCAAGCGCATCAATCATTTCGGCATTGGAACGCTGTGCAAGCTGCAAAGCAATAATTCCAGTACCAGCGCCAATATCTAAAATTGAAAACGGATTATTTTTAAGAGAAACCCAAGCCCCGAGCAAAACCCCATCAGTGCCAATCTTCATCGCACAACGGTCTTGCTCAATAGTAAATTGCTTGAATTTAAAAGGCTTCAATGGATTTTAGATTTTCGATTAACGATTGCTGATTGAAGATTTTGGAATTTGGGATTTACTTTTAAGAATTTATTTGGAATTTGGTGCTTGTAATTTGGAATTTCCTGTTAAAGGTACATTTCTATCAATCCTTCCGGCACATCCAAAAGAATGGTTTTCTTTTCGCGGTCCACTTTTTTAATGAAATGGTCAATCATCGGAATCAATATTTGTTTTCCGCTGCGGTCAATTTCAAAAAGTGCTTGTGAAGTAGTATCGTTTACGCCAGTAATTTTCCCAATTATTCCAAAGGATTCATCTTCGGCGGTAAAACCAATGATTTCGTGAAAGTAAAATTTGTTTCCTGTAAGTTTTGGTAAAAATTCCAAGGGCAGATAAAGATGTGCGCCAATCAAAGCATCTGCTTCTGCTTCGTTTTTTACCTCTTCAAAGCGTACGCGAAGCAATTCGCTTTTGTGCAGTGAACTTTCTTCAATAAAAAATGGAATCAGGTTTTTGCGTTGTTCCACAAAAACCGATTCCATTTCAGTAAAAAGTTCGGGTTCGTCCGTATCAAGTTTTATGAGCAGTTCCCCCTTAAAGCTGTATTTTCTAACGATTTTGCCCAAGTAGAAGCAATTCTCCTTTTGCATCGTTTTAAAATTTATGCTTCTTTTTCGTCTTCTTTGGCTTCTTCAGCAGCAGGAGTTTCTTCCTTTGCTTCTTCAGTTTGAGCCTCAGTAGCTGGAGCTTCTTCAGTCGCAGTTTCAGCAGTTGCTTCTACTTCTTCAGTTGCTTCCTCTTCTGCAGGTGCAGCAGCGGCAGCGGCATCAGCAGCGCGCTTCTCGCTTACGGCTTTTTCGGCAGCAAGTTTTTCAGCTTTAGCTTTTTCCTTGGCCTCAGAAAGACTCGCTTTCTTATGGTCGATTGATCCTTTTTTGGATTCTAACCACTCGTTGAATTTTGCTTCAGCTTGCTCTTCGGTCAAAGCGCCCTTACGAACACCACCAGCAAGGTGATTTTTCATTAAAGCTCCTTTGTAAGAAAGAATAGCACGGGCAGTATCTGTAGGTTGCGCTCCATTTTGAAGCCATTTTACAGCACTGTCCACATCAAGTTCAATCTGTGCAGGGTTTGTTGTCGGATTGTAATGTCCTATTTTTTCAAGGAATTTACCATCTCTTTTGCTACGGCTGTCTGCCGCGATAATCCAGAAATAAGGCTTACCTTTCTTTCCGTGTCTTTGTAGTCTGATTTTTACAGGCATGTTTAAATTAATTTTTGGGGTTCCCGACCCCGGTTATAATTAAGGACGGCAAAGATAGTATATTTTCTTTTTGAAATTCAACCAATTAAAGTTTTTATTTTACATTTGTCAAAATCCCTAAATACCCCTTAACCGATGAAAAAGTTTCTATTTGTTCTTTTAGCTACAGTGTCGCTTATTTCTTGCGAAGATACTCAGACCAATGAAGTTGCCCTGCAAGCTAAAGTAGATGACAGGTTATATACATCAACAGACGCACGTGCCTCGCTAAATGAAGATGGTACACTTACAATACAAGGCTTTAATGATGAAGAATCCATGACAATTCAACTTTCGCGTTTAGGCGAAGGTAATTTCACCATTGGAGAGGGAAGTCCTAATTATGCTGTTTATGAAGATATGGGTGGCAGCATATATACCACTAATCCAAACGGCGAAGGCGTAGTAACTATTTCAGAACTTAATGAAACGAATAAAACACTTTCGGGAACTTTTAATTTTAATGCCTTTTTGCCTGGTATAGATACTATTTATGTTTCTCAAGGTACCTTATATAATGTTTCTTATACAGGCGGAGATATAGTAGATCCCACCAATGCGGGCTTATTTAGCGCAAAGGTTGACGGAAATCAATTTATACCTGTAACCGTTTCTTCCCGTAATACAGGAAATACCATCATAACTTCCGGAAGTACTGCCAATGCCACCATTGTAATTTCCGTTACAGCTAATGTTGAACCTGGTGATTACACTTTGCCAAGAGGAGGTTTTGCCGCCAAATACCAAGGCGTTACCGGGCCCGAAGATACTGTGGAGGGGCTTGTCACTATTTTGGAACATAACATTTCTGAAAAATCAATTAAAGGTACTTTTTCCTTTATAACAAACCGCACAGATATCACCGAGGGTCAATTTGATGTTACTTATTAATTAACATTTTACCTTATATTTCACGGCAAAGGTTAAACCTTGTTAATTTACACTAAACTTAGGTTAATAATTCGTTGAAACCCCTTTATTCATGGTATATTAGGATATATCCGAATGAAGTTGAACAGTTGTCTTTAGAGGAGTAATTATGATGAAGAAAAACAACTGTATAATTTAAAACGAAAGAGATTATGAAGTTTACTGAAAAAATGTCGAACCAATTAAATGAACTGTTAGAGAAGAATTATGACGCCGAGAAGGGTTATAAGAAAGCTGCGGAAAAAGTGGATAACACAAAACTGAAGCAATTCTTTAACGAACAGGCCCAAAAAAGATATGACTTCGGTCACGAAATTAAGACTGAAATCAAAAACTACGGTGAAACGCCAGACAAAGGCGGAAGTACCACCGGAGCTCTGCACCGAACTTGGATGGATATTGAAACCGCGTTTTCTTCAAATAACGAAGAAACCATTTTGGAAGAAGTTCAAAAAGGTGAAAAAGCCGCTGTTGAAGAGTACAATGAAGTGATTAAAGATACTACATTGCCTCCAACCACACAGCAAATCCTGACCAAGCAGCGTGATACCATTCAAAACGCTTGGCAAAGTGCCAAAAACTTTGAAGCCGTAGTATCCTAATAATTTGAAAAAGAAGACCAAAAGACCGTTTTCGGAATTTCCGAAAGCGGTTTTTTTATTGTGAACAACTCGTGATAATTTAACTTCCCAAAAGCTGTCGGTTTTTCTATTTTTACTTCCTCAGTTAAGTGTTAAGTGTTAAGTGTTAAGTGTTAAGTGTTAAGTGTTCACGCTCTTAACCCAAAATCCTGAAATCAACAATCCCAATGTATTTAATCTTCGATACAGAAACCACAGGTCTTCCCAAACGCTACAATGCGCCCGTAAGCGATAGCGACAATTGGCCACGCTGTATCCAGATTGCGTGGCAGTTGCACGATGCTATGGGGAATTTGATAGAGCATCAGGATTATTTGGTAAAGCCAGATGGTTTCAACATCCCTTTTGATGCTGAAAAAATCCATGGAATTTCTACCGAATTGGCTACGACTGAAGGAATTTCCTTGGAAGAAGTCGCTGAAAAATTTCAGGACGCACTTTCAAAAACCAAGTTCATCGTCGGCCAAAATGTAGATTTTGACGTAAACATTATGGGTGCTGAATTTTTCCGCTTGGGAATTGAAAACCCATTGCCCAAATTACCCGTTTTGGACACTTGTACCGAAACCACCGCCCAGCTTTGCCAAATTCCCGGCGGGCGCGGCGGGAAGTTTAAATTGCCCACTCTTACTGAGCTTCACGAGTTTTTGTTTAACGAGCCTTTCGCCGAAGCACACAACGCTACGGCCGACGTTGAAGCAACTACTCGCTGCTTTTTGGAATTGGTGCGCCGCCAGATTTTTACGAAGGAAGAACTCGATGTGCAGCCAGATTATTTCGAAAACTTTTCCGAAGCAAATCCGCAGCCAATTGAATTGATTGGGCTGGAGCATATAAATCTGAAAAAAGCTTCGGATAGTATCCGAAAGCAAATGCAGGCCGCTTCGGAGACGCAGGAAATCTCTTCAGAAGAAATAAAGGAGAACATCGCCACACTGGAGGATGCACCTTTTGTTCATCTTCATAATCATTCACAGTTTTCCATTCTGCAATCCACTTCCAGCACGATGGATTTGGTAAATGCCGCCGTTGAAAACAACATGCCCGCCGTCGCCCTCACCGATTCCGGCAATATGATGGGCGCTTTCCACTTTGTGCAGGCCGTTGCCAATTATAACAAATCGCTCGCCGAGTTGCCGAAAAATGAAGAGGAAGAAAATCCCCCACAACCCATAAAAGCAATTGTTGGCTGTGAATTCTTTGTCTGCGAGGACCATTTAAATAAAAATCATAAAGACAACGGCTACCAAATCGTGATGCTTGCCAAAAATAAAAACGGCTACCACAATTTGGCAAAAATGGCTTCCATCGCTTACACCGAGGGTTTTTATTACGTACCGCGAATCGATAAAAATATAGTTGAAAAATACAAAGAGGACATTATCGTTCTCACGGGAAGCCTATACGGCGAAGTGCCCGGAAAGATTTTGAACATTGGCGAAAACCAAGCTGAGGAAGCTTTATTATGGTGGAAGGAACAGTTCGGCGAGGATTTATATGTTGAGATTATGCGCCACAATCAGGAAGATGAAAGGCGTGTAAACGACGTGCTAATCGAAATGGCAAAGCGCAACAATGTAAAAATCGTAGCCTGCAACAACACCTATTATATAAAGAAGGAA
>Ga0209344_10001125_pt1 | contig 37133 bp, 27 predicted proteins | sample Cruoilmetagenom6_FD_187293 | JGI IMG/M metagenome (GOLD analysis project Ga0209344, IMG submission 187293) | Oil polluted marine microbial communities from Coal Oil Point, Santa Barbara, California, USA - Santa Barbara Oil Seep Sample 6 (SPAdes)... | ecosystem: Environmental > Aquatic > Marine...
CTTCTTGAGGAGTATCGCAAGCGAAACCTTCAGAAACAGGTAAACCATATTCAGCGAATAATTGTTTCGCTTGATATTCATGCAAATTCATGGTGTTTTATCCATTGACTTGTAAATAATGACAATCGTTTAATTCGTATCTATAGACCTTATACGGCTGCCGATGAAAATAGACTAGTGATGTTAATTTAGCGCTAAGCCAAGTGCCTTACACAGCAATATAACCGTCATAGTCTAAGTTTATGTTTTCTCCTGTTGCCAGCTAAAATCGCCATCAGCATCAGTGATTTTTGTCACATTTTTACTTATGGCACTTAAGTAAATTAGTCCGCTATTTCACCAAAAATATAACTCGGTTCAACATCGGTATAATTTTTCACATCAGCATTAACTTTTTTCCCCTCTGCCTTTAATGCTAATTTTAGTGATTCAAGTGAATCAAAAATAAGATCGACACTGGCATAAAAAGCATCGGGTTTACCTGGCGCATAACCGAGTGCAAGTTTCGGCGACATTGCCGATAATCCATGTTTAGAAAATAAGCTTTGTACTAAAGGTAAATGATTATTTAAGTAATATTGTTGATTAAAACTTTTACCCGCTGTTACTGGGTAATTCACGGTCATAAAATACATTAACCTCTCCTCATAAATTGGTGAATTTTACTTATGCCAAGCTGACTACCATGGCTTGTTTTATGGCGCTAATCTTTGCTACGCCGTTAGTCATTTTTAACTACTTTGCCATTTTTGATAATCACCGAAATATTCTTTTTAGGGTCGGTTAAGAGATTAATATCATCTAGCGGATTACCGTTAATTAATAATAAATCGGCATAAGCCCCAACCGCCACTACGCCCAATTTTTTCGGGTACGGGTTTCTCGCCCCTGTTAACCTGAGAAATTCACCATTTTTAGCGGTAGCCATGTTTAAGATTTCATAAGGTGTCAACCATTGTTGTAACTTTGCCAACTCTTGGTTTTGCAAAGCGGCTTTTTGCGGTGAAAAAAGTAAGTCTGTACCAAAAGCCACTTTGACATCATGTTTTTTTGCTAAACGATAAAGCTTGGCTGTACCTTGCGTCACTAAACGCATTTTTTCTTTTTGGCTAGCATTGAAATAAGCAGGAAACTCTTCTAAATGAAAAGGCTGTGTGCTAAGCCATACGCCTTTTTTTGCCATTAACTTTAACGTGGTTTCATCAAGCAGATGACCATGTTCAATACTTTTCACCCCCGCAGCAATCGCTCGCTGTGCTGCGGCCGAAGTATAAATATGTGCGGTAACGTAAGTGCCAAAATCAGCCGCGGCTTGCACCGCAGCAGCGATTTCTTTGGTAGTAAATTGAATCGACTCTAGCGGGTCAGCAATTGACGATATGCCACCGCCGCCCATAATCTTAATATGCACAGCACCTTGGCGTAACTGCTCTCTTACCGCGGTTAATACTTCAGCTTCACCATCGGCGACACTCATTAGCCCCAGTGACTCCCACCGTGAAGGCGAACCACCAAAGGTCTTAGGTGGGGTATATCTATGACGCAAGTCGCCGTGACCAGAAGTTTGAGAAATCCCAGCACCTGAAGGGTATATTCTAGGCCCATCAAGTAAGTTTGCATCAATGGCTTTTTTTAAGCCAAATGCTGGACTGGCAACATCGCGTACAGTCGTAAAACCGCGCATCAGTGTATGCGTCGCTTCAACCGCCGCTAAGGTATGTAAATAACTCTCGTCACCTTCAGATATTTCCTTAAAAGACGCTGCGGCCATCAAAGTATGCCAATGGGCATCAATAAGTCCTGGCATTAAGGTTTTTCCCTTGCCGTCAATCACTACAAGCTGTGAAGGGAGATTTTTCGGCAGTGTTCCTATCGCTGAAATTTCATCATTGATCACCAGCACCCGAGTATTTTTACGCAATTTAGGGCTAATGCCATCGAAGACATCAACATTTTCAATTAATAGATATTGATCAGCTACTGCAATATCATTTGCCAGGGCCAATGAACTAATACTCATCAGTGTAATAGTGGCTAATAAACACCGACATAGCCGTTGAAATTTTATTCGTTGAGAAATCATATTTTCCCCTTTATCGTAAAAATTAAAAAATAAAGACTTAAAAGGCAGCCTTAAAAGTCTTTGATATTATCTCTATCAGCCTTATGGATTTTTTCGTTCCACTAAGGTCAAAATACTATAAATGGCCACTACAGTATCATCTTGATTGGTCACTTCGACATCCCATTCAACCACACCTGTGGCGACAAAATCATCTGGACGCTTATCTTTCTTAATTTTTTTCTTACAAGATAGGCGAGCTTTAATGGTATCACCAATACCAACCGGCTCGATAAAGCGTAAGTTTTCCAAACCATAATTGGCGATAACGGGGCCTACACCTGGGTCAACAAACAAACCGGCCGCGGCTGAAAGAATAAAGTAGCCATGAGCAACACGTTTGCCGAAGAAAGAATCTTTGGCGGCTTGTTCGTCAAAATGCGCATAAAAATGATCACCCGATAAACAACCAAAATTAACAATATCCGCTTCTGTAACTGTCCTACGATGGGTAATTAAGGTTTCACCGACGACCACTTCTTCAAAATATTTTCTAAACGGATGTACTTGAGTTTGAATCAGCTCAGAGCCTGGATTAAATTCCCGAGTAACTGCAGTCATTGTGGTTGGATGTCCCTGTAATGCAGTACGCTGCATATAATGCTTTATCGCTCTCAGACCTCCGAGTTCTTCACCACCACCTGCTCGACCCGGACCACCATGGACTAAATTAGGCAATGGCGAGCCATGACCCGTTGATTCACCAGCACAATCTGCATTTAACATATGAATTCGGCCATGATAGGCGCCCGCTTTTAAGACATATTCTGCGGCTTCATCATTATCAGCACTGACTAATGTACTGACTAAGCTCCCTTTACCTAACTTGGTAATTTCTATTGCTTGATTGAAATCATCATATGGCATTAACGTTGTTACCGGGCCAAAGGCCTCAACCGAATGTGGCGTATCTGTTGTTAATGGTTGGTCACAATATAATACCGTGGGTGGGAAAAACGCGCCTGAGCTGCCATCGGTTCCTGTTAATACAAAGTCTTTATTTGCACCGCATACCACTTCAGAGCATTGCATCAACTCTGCTACTTTTTGCCAAACATCATCACACTGTGAACGCCCAACCAAAGCCCCCATGCGCACGCCTTTAACTGCAGGATCACCAACGCTAACTTTAGCCAAGCGTGCTTTTAGCGCCTCGGCAACTTTACTGGTCATCGCTCTTGGCACAATAGCGCGGCGAATTGCGGTACATTTTTGCCCTGCTTTTACGGTAATTTCATTGGCGACTTCTTTGATAAACAGATCAAACTCTGCTGAACCTTCAGTGACATTTTCTCCCATTACACAGGAGTTTAACGAATCAGCTTCCATGGTAAACGGAATAGAATTAGCAATAATGTTAGGATGAGTTCTCAGTTTTTGCCCCGTCGAAGCTGAACCGGTAAACGTGACAACATCTTGAATATCTAAATGGTCAAGTAAATCGCCAACAGAACCACAAATAAGTTGCAAGGCGCCTTTTGGCACTATGCCTGAGCTGATAATAAGTTTAACTAAACGCTCAGTTAAGAAACATGAAACAGTTGCTGGCTTAACAATGACTGGCATACCCGCGGCAAAGCTTGGCGCTAATTTTTCTAACATGCCCCAACAAGGAAAGTTATAGGCATTAATATGAACTGCCACGCCTGGTTTAGCTGTAAGAATATGGCGGCCGATAAAACTGCCTTTCGCTGATAAAGGTTCTGCGGGCCCTTCCACTAAAAACTTCTCATTCGGCAATTCACGACGGACAACACTTGAATAGGAAAACAGCGTACCTGCGCCGCCTTCAATATCTACCCAGCTATCGACTTTAGTCGCGCCAGTCCAACCAGAGACCTCATATAACTCTTGTTTGTTGGCAATAATCAATTTACCAATTTCTTTAAGCATATTAGCACGTTGATGAAAGGTCATATCTCGTAGGGCTGTAGAGCCATGCTCATGAGCAAACTGCACTGCTTGTTGAAAATCTATGCCTTTACTTGACACCAGGCCAACTACATCACCATTAATAGCATTGTTGACCGCAACACCATCATCTAAACCATCAACCCATTTATCTGCAATATAACTTTGAATTTTCATACAACCTCTTTTTTAAAATTACGTACACTTATCATGAATAGTAATATTGACATATCGCACAAAATCACTTTATGATACGTTAAACATCCAATCAACGACATTATGGTAACACTTTACAAGGTATAAAAATAAAAAACAAATTTAAATTTAGAGACTGATACAGAAGAGTACATACAATGACAGCGATAAAAAATCACGACGAAAAAGAAGCTATAGAAACCGCAAGTGTAGAAGAATTAAGGGCTCTGCAATTAAGACGATTAAAGCAAACTTTAGAGCATGCTTATAATAACTCTCCTTTTTATAAAGCAAAGTTCGATGAAGTAGGCGTACACCCAAGCCAACTTGAAACTTTGCAAGATTTGGCTAAATTTCCATTTACTGTAAAGTCTGACTTGCGTGAAAACTACCCATTTAAGATGTTTGCTAAGCCGATGACTGACATTGTGCGCATTCATGCCTCAAGTGGCACAACAGGCAAGCCAACGGTAGTTGGCTACACTCAAAATGATATTGATGTTTGGGCTGACATAGTTGCTCGTTCGATTAGGGCTGCTGGTGGTAAACGCAAAGATATCGTGCACATTGCTTATGGTTATGGCTTATTTACTGGCGGTTTAGGTGCGCACTATGGCGCTGAACGCTTGGGCTGTACAGTTATTCCAATGTCGGGTGGTCAAACCGAGAAGCAAGTGCAACTTATTCAAGACTTCAATCCTGATATTATTATGGTCACGCCATCTTATATGCTTAATCTTGCCGATGAATTAGAGCGCCAAGGTGTTGATCCTCGCTCTCTTAATTTACGTGTAGGTATTTTTGGCGCCGAACCATGGACCAATGCTATGCGTAAAGATATTGAAGAAAGATTGGGTATTGATGCGGTAGATATATATGGCTTATCAGAAGTTATGGGGCCCGGTGTAGCAATGGAGTGTATCGAAACCAAAGACGGGCCAACCATTTGGGAAGATCACTTTTATCCGGAAATTATTGACCCTGAAACTGGTGAAGTATTACCTGATGGCGAAGAAGGTGAACTTGTTTTCACTAGCTTAACCAAAGAAGCGCTACCCATTATACGTTACCGTACTCGCGACTTAACGCGTCTATTACCAGGAACGGCCAGAACGATGCGCCGCATGGATAAAATTACTGGTCGCAGTGATGACATGCTAATTATCCGTGGCGTAAATGTCTTCCCTACACAAATAGAAGAACAAATTTTAGCAATAGCGACTCTCTCTCCACATTATCAAATTGTTTTAGAAAAAACAGGTAACTTGGACACTTTAATCGTTAAAGTAGAGCCTGCAAGAATACTTTCTGATAATGAAGCAGAGTTTTCTATTAAAGAGTTACAAAGCAAAATCAAAACTTTAATTGGTGTGTCTGCTAAAGTGCTTATTGTTGAAAGAAATACAATTCCACGCTCAGAAGGTAAAGCCGCTAGAGTCATTGATAACCGCCAATCTGTTGCCTTTAACCAGTCAGTGCAACGCTGCTTAAGTCAAGCTGATTTCACCGAGACTTTCTACACTATCTTTATGCAAAGCAGTGAAGATGCTAGAAAAGCCTTCGCAAATACTGATATGAAGCAACAGCGTGCTATGTTGAAATCGTCATTAATCTTAATGACCAGCCCTAAGTCTTCGCCTGAAGCCATAGAACACACCAAACTTATTGGTAAGTCACACAGTCGCTCTGGTCATAACATTAAGCCTGAGCTTTATGATCAATGGTTAGATTGTTTAATGCTTGCCGTTAAACAGCATGATGAATGCTTCGAGCCCTCTATTGAAAAAGCATGGCGTGATCACCTGTCGCAAGGAATTAACACCATGAAGTCAATGTACTAAATCAGTTAAACCCACAACAATGCTCAACATGTTGTGGGTTTAACTGTGTGATTAATTTGTCTTATGCGTTTATAAAAATAATGAGCTAGTTATTTTATTTAATAACAAGCTTTAGACCATAAAAAATACGTTTATTTTAAGGATTTCCAATGAAAAAAAATGACCTTATCGCCATACTTAGCGTCAGCCTGTTTTTAATACCATTTTTTATCTTTGACTGTGTTTATCAAAGCTATATTGACTTTAATGCCCAACATGGCTTTATCATGAGTTTTATCAAGTTTGCGTTATTAGCGACTTTTGGCGAAATGATCGGCTTAAGAATAAAAACTGGTCACTATAATCAGCAAGGTTTCGGCGTTATACCGCGCGCTATTGTCTGGGGGTTTTTAGGACTAACTATTAAAGCAGCATTTATTATTTTTGCTACTGGCGCGCCAAATATACTTAAGTATCTAGGGTTCACTGACATAGCAACGGCAATGTCAGGCAGCCTTTCATTAACACAGCTATTAGTAGCGTTTACAATCAGTGTTACGTTAAATACCATTTATGCCCCAATACTTATGACGGTCCATAAAATAACTGACATGCATATCATGAAAAACGGCGGTACCGTCTCAGGCCTGTTTAAACGCATAGAATTTGGCCAGCTAATGGTTGAATTAGATTGGAAAACACAATGGAATTTCATCTTTAAGAAAACCATTCCTTTATTTTGGATTCCCGCACATACCATTACATTTTTATTACCCAGTGATGCGCAAATTCTTTTTGCTGCCTTATTAGGTATTGCATTAGGTATTATTTTATCTATTAGTAGCTTGGCAGCAGATAAAAATAACGCCGCGGATAATGTTGCAAAAGAAGGCTCTGCTTAAACACCAGCCTAACTGTCGATGATGTTCAATAAAGGGCAATCATCGACATCATAATAGCCATTAAACACTGACGACTAATTAAGTGTTTTCAATAATAAATACTTTTAATTAGCCTCTTTTTAAGCCACCGAAACGTTGATAAAACGCTGCATCTGCTTTCGGTAATGGACCTTCTGATGATTCCATATTTTCAACAATATATTGTTCAGCGCCGCTATAAACCTTCTTATAAAGGTTTTCACGTAAATGAAAAGCCGCTTGTCCGGCCCAGTCATCGGGTAAAAGCTCCAAAGGTAAATCAACGTCTTTTAATAAAATACGGCGATATTCATGGATCACTAAAGTGCGAATTTGAAAGCATTGTTTGTTGGAGAGTGATTTAGCATTATTTATTTCGACCATTACCGGTCTAAATTTTTCTAAAAATGTGCGATATTTACTTTCAAGGTTAGCAATATCCCAGCTTTTATAAGTGAGTTTTTTCAAACTGTTCAACGAGTCGATATCCTCAGTTAAGGCTTTCATTACTATCACATCACTTTCGGCTTCTAACTCATTCAGCGTTTCATCTAATGAGCGTCTATCCAAACCAGGATGAGCATATACTCCACTGGCTAAGCTAGCAAAACCTAACCAAGCTAACTCTTTTTTGAGTCTATCTTTGAGATCATCAGATATATGCACTGGTATGACTAAAGTCCATTCATTATTCCAGCTTGCTCGATCTGCTGCATAAATACGACGGGCCGACTTAAGTGAGTGCTTTAAACCTACAGGTGTTAATCGATAGTAACTACGACGCCCCAGCTTAGAAGCTACTAACCAGCCTTCTTGCACCAAACGATAAACCGCTGTACGTACTAAGCGTTCATTCAGGCCAAAAGGTGCTAACACCTCGATTAAGCTACCTAGCCAAATTGAGCCACCATGTTGCGAGATAGAGTCACCGAAAACAGAAATAATAAGCGAGCCAGAACGAACTGGTCGTTGATTGGCTAATTCTTGTAATAGATCAGAAATGGATTTAATTGATGTCATGTCGAGCGCGTCAATCTGAAGTTATGACACGATCATATCACAATATTTGAACAGATTGAAAACCTTACTGCCGCGATAACAGCCAGCAAAAAGGTTTTTTAAGTTTATCTACTCTGAGTCTTTGATGGGACGCCGTCAGGTTATATTTAGGGGACTATTTTTGATCAAAATCTACCAAGACTCGGTCACTTATAGGATGTGCTTGGCAGCTTAGCACCATACCTTGAGCAAGTTCTTTTTCAGAGAGCGAGTGATTTAAATCCATTTCTACTTGCCCCTCAATAACTTTACATTTGCAGGTAGCACACACGCCGCCTTTACATGAAAATGGCAAATCTGCACCATTATTCAAAGCGCCATCGAGAATATTTTCACCCACCTTAGATAGTTCAAAATGTACCGAACGGCCATCGACTTTGACGGTAACATTAGCCATTTGTCCAGCAAATTTTTCCGCACGAGCATGGTGCTTTTCTACCACAGCTTTAGCATCTTCGGCTGAGGCGAAAAATAGCTCATAATGCAACTGGGTTTCATTCATACCAAAGTCTCTAAAACCTCGAGATACTTCAGAGATCATCGATTCTGGGCCACATAAAAATACCTCATCGGTATTAGCGATATCAATTAAACCACTATTTTGTAGCTGCGCGCCTTTTTTATTATTAATACGACCAAACAAAATCTCAGCATCCTGCTCTTCGCGACTCAAGACATGAATAATATTTAAACGCGCTAAATAACGGTTTTTTAAAAAGCCCAAATCATCTTTAAACATCACGGTAGCAGAGTTTTTATTGCCGTAAATCAAGGTTACGTGGCTATTAGGCTCTTCTGCCAAAAGTGTTTTAATAATTGAAAGCATTGGAGTTATACCACTGCCGACGGCTAAACACATATAGTTTTTACGGCTACTTGGCTCAAGCGCAGTATAAAAGTTACCTTGCGGCGGCATAACCTCAAGTGTGTCGCCAGCCTTGAGCTCATCATTGGCAAAAGTAGAAAAAGCACCACCTGCAATTTTTTTAATGCCCACTTTTAACGTGCCGTCGTTAACCCCTGAACAAATAGAATATGAGCGACGCACCTCTTTGCCTTCAATGACATGACGCAAGGTTAAATATTGCCCTTGAATAAAGCGAAAAGTAGCGGCTAATGCCTCTGGTACTTTAAAGGTTATGCAGACTGCCGAATCGGTTTCGGGCTGTATACTTTGAACTTCAAGTGCGTAAAATTGGGTATCTGTCATGATTAATCCTTACCAGCTTTGTTTTTTTGTTTATCTAGGCCTATTGCCTTTTGGTTTATCGCAATTTAAAGCGTTGATTTAGCCTTAAATACATTTAAAGTGATCAAAGGGCTCTAAGCAGTCGTGGCATTTATACAATGACTTACACGCCGTAGAACCAAATTCACTGATCATTTGTGTATCATCACTACCACAATGAGGACAACTGACGGCATGGTCACTGTTTACGCTGCTTTTAGGCGGGGCAATGCCATAAGCCTTTAAATCGCTTTTGCCTTTTTCGGTCATAAATTCAGTACTCCAAGCAGGATAAAGCTTGAGCTCAACCTCTGCGTGGGGATAGCCTGCATTGGTTAGCGCCTTTTTAATATCAACTTGAATTTCTTTCATCGCCGGACACCCAGAATATGTCGGGGTGATAATAACTTTTAGTTGCTCATCACCGACCTCGCCAGCAAGATAAACGGCTTGTAAAATACCTAAATCCCAAAGCGATATTGCGGGGATTTCAGGATCTTTGACTTGATCAAGTATTTGCCAAATGTGCGTTAACGGTGAATCCAGTCGATGTTGCTGTCGTTTTAACTGCAAAGGAGACACCACAGGGATAATTTCCATAGTTACCACTTCATACCTGGATAGGCGCGTTGCATAAATTGCAGCTCTGAAAGCAATTGACCCAGATGTTCGGTATGAAGACCGTCTCTGCCACCATTAGTTGACCAATCATCCTCTGGTCTAGTGAGCGTTGCTTGGCTTAATACTTGATTGATTTTGCTATCCCATTGGCTTTTTAGCTGGGCTCTATCTACTGCGATACCTTGTTCAATCAAGGTGACTTCCGAGTCATGAACTTCAAACAGTTCATGGGTAAAGCCCCAAACTTCATCAAGCGCGGCTTGGGCACGTTGTTTACTTTCTGCTGTGCCATCACCTAAGCGAATAACCCACTCGGCACTGCGTCGTAAATGATAGCGCGCTTCTTTTACCGCTTTGTCTGCTATCGCACTTAATTGTTGATCGTTTGACTGCTGTAGCTGTTCTAAAAAGGCTAAGCTATAAACGTCTAACATTAATTGTCTAACCATAGTGAAGGCAAAATCACCAATGGGCAGTTCAAATATCATTAAATTGGTGTATTCACGCGCATCTCTAAAATACGCAATGTCATCTTCACTGCGCCCGCGTCCTTCAACTTTAGCGGCATATTGGTAAAACATCCTAGCGCGACCAATAAAGTCTAGCGCGACATTAGATAGCGCTAAATCTTCTTCAAGAAACGGCCCATGGCTGCACCACTCGGCCAAGCGCTGGCCAATCACTAAAGCGTCATCCCCTAAAGCAATAGCATAATTAGCGACGGCGTTATTTTTTTCATTACTCATCAACATTCTCCAAACATGAATAAAGGTTAAGCTAATTACATATTGTCGACTTCATCAGGCAATATATAGTGAGTGGCATGGCGATACGGTTTATCGTTCATAGGATCATAAAAGCTTTCCGCATCTTCTTCTTGTGATGACACAATATCGCTCGACTTAACGACCCAAAGGCTGACACCTTCACTGCGACGAGTGTAGCAATCACGAGCATATTCAAGTGCTTGAGCATGCTCCTCTGCATGTAAACTACCCACATGTTTATGGTCTAAACCACGTTTAGAGCGAACGAATACTTCAAATAATGGTAAAAGGCTCTGATTCATAACGGTATCCTTAAATAAGTTACTTCTGTTTAATAAAACGTGCTGTTAGCTGCCTCGCCTTAGGCAGTTTTTGTTGTTCGTGCTTGTTGTTTCTCTTTATAAGCAAACATTGCATCGCGCACCCACTGCCCTTCATCATGAGCGGCTTTATGATGTTTTAAACGTTGTCGGTTACAGGGGCCGTTGCCATTTATCACGCGTTCAAACTCTTCCCAGTCAATCTCACCAGAGTCATAATGACCACGTTCTTCGTTCCATTTCATTTCCTCATCTGGCACGGTCAAACCTAAAAACTCTATTTGTGGCATTGACTGATCAATAAAACGTTGGCGTAAATCATCGTTGCTTTCACGTTTTACTTTCCACTTCATAGATTGCGAAGAATGTGCAGATTTTATGGTACCGTCATCGCTTGCTTGCGTATCATGTGGGCCAAACATCATTAATGACGGCCACCACCAACGGTTAAGGGCATCTTGTGCCATTTGTTTTTGCACTTCATTACCCTGAGCTAAGACCATTAATGCTTCATAGCCCTGGCGTTGGTGAAAACTTTCTTCTTTACAAATACGGATCATCGCACGGGCATATGGACCATAAGAAGTACGTTGTAATGAGATTTGGTTAACAATGGCCGCACCATCGACTAACCAGCCAATGGCACCAACATCAGCCCACGTTAAACTTGGGTAATTAAAAATTGAGGCATACTTTGCTTTGCCCTCATGCATCGCTTCAACTAACTCTTCTCGCGTTATATCTAAGGTTTCTGTGGCACTGTATAGATATAAACCATGACCACCTTCGTCTTGAACTTTCGCCAATAAAATCATTTTCCTATGTAAAGTCGGAGCACGTAAAATCCAGTTGCCTTCCGGTTGCATACCAATCACTTCTGAATGCGCATGCTGTGACATTTGACGAATCAGGTTTTTACGGTACTTTTCTGGCATCCAATCTTTCGGTTCGATTTTTTGCTCTGCATCAATACGTTGTTGGAATTTTTCAGCTAATTCCGCTTCAGACATTTTGAAATTGCTCATGATTATTCTCTACTAGCTTATGTTATGATACATAATAAAACACTTTAAACCATTTTGGTATCATTAATTTGAAAGGATATGCTTCGACGTTAACGTGATCACTATTTTATATAAAAATTAATTTAAAACAGACAATTAAACTTTTTCGATGATCATAGCGATACCTTGCCCAACACCGATACACATGGTGCACAAGGCATATCGGCCATTGTTTTTGTGTAACTGGTACATAGCCGTGGTGACTAGTCGCGCGCCACTCATACCTAGAGGGTGCCCTAGAGATATTGCTCCGCCGTATGGGTTGACACGAGGATCGTCGTCAGCAAGCCCAAGCTCTCGCAACACAGCTAAGCCTTGGGCAGCAAAAGCTTCGTTTAATTCAATATGATCGATATCGGTTAGAGTTAAGCCCGCGAGGGCTAATACTTTTTTAGTCGCTGGTACTGGACCAATGCCCATAATACGTGGTTCACAACCAGCAGAAGCCATAGCAACAACGCGCGCTTTCGGGGTTAAGCCATGTTTTTCAGCCGCCGCTTTTGAGGCTAATAATAAGGCACATGCACCGTCATTAACACCGGATGCATTGCCAGCGGTCACTGAACCTCCAGCACGAAAAGGAGTACGTAATTTTGATAAACTTTCTTCTGTGGTATCAGCTCTTGGGTGCTCATCTTGGTTGAAAATAATGGCTTCGGCGCGACGTTGTTCTATAGTTACCGGTACTATTTCCTCATCAAAGTCGCCATTTTTTTGGGCTAACGCCGTTCTTTGTTGGCTTTGTGCGGCAAAACGGTCTTGATCTGCTCGGGAAATATTAAATTGCTCAGCAACGTTTTCAGCGGTTTCAGGCATAGAATCGACGCCATAAGTTTGCTGCATATTTTCGTTGATAAAACGCCAGCCTATGGTAGTGTCAAACATTTCGGCCTTGCGACTAAAAGCGCTCTCCGCTTTGCCCATCACAAAGGGGGCACGCGACATTGACTCAACGCCACCGGCAACCATCAATTGTGCTTCACCACTTTTTATCGCTCTTGCCGCCATACCGATAGCATCCATACCCGAACCACATAAACGATTCACCGTCGTGCCAGGCACATCTTTCGGAAAGCCCGCCAATAAACTGCTCATACGTGCCACATTGCGATTATCCTCACCGGCTTGGTTTGCACAACCATAAATAACATCATCTACTGCTACCCAGTCAACTGTAGAGTTACGTGCTAACAAAGCTTTTAACGGCACTGCACCTAAATCGTCCGCTCTAACCCCTGCAAGTGCGCCACCAAAACGGCCTATAGGCGTGCGTACGGCATCACAAATATATGCATCTATCATTTATATAACCTTTTCTTATCAATGAATTTATTAACTTAACTTGTTACTATCGAGCCACCAGGACTGACAAATTATTATTTAAAAACAGAATATTAAACACCATCACTAGTGTTATTCTGCGATATGCTGCCCTTTTATTCGGTGTGATTTTCCACGAAAATACGCCACTACCTTGCCGCTTGGGGCCGTGACATTGACATCATATAACCCGGTCATGCCACCTGCTTTTAATTCAACCGCACTGGCGGTTAGTATTTCGCCGAGTAGACCCGGCGACAAATAATCAATGTTGACACTTTGTGCGACATAAATTTGGTTGCGACTATTACAAGCGAAAGCAAAACAAGAGTCTGCTAATGAGAAAATAAAGCCGCCATGACAAGTATTAACCCCATTGAGCATCCACGCTTTTACTGTCATGGTCATTACCGCCTGGCCCGGCGCAATGCTTGTTAGTTCAATGCCAAGGGATCGGCTGGCCGAATCTTTTTCATACATCAAAGTAGCACAGGCCTGAGCTAATGCTTGTTCACTCATCACAGTCGCAGCGCTTTCACGCGTGCTAGTACTGTCAATTGCTGTCGAGCGATTAGGCATTTTTATTTCCATAGAAGTTTTGTTGACTGTAGAGTTTCCGTAATAATAATGGCGAACTTCGATAGCGGCCTTGGCCGTAATGATCTTCTAATGCGAACAGCACATTTACCACTTGAGCCATGCCTATTTGATCGGCCCAAACCAGTGGCCCCTGCGGATAATTCACGCCATATTGCATCGCCATATCAACACCTTCAATGCTACACACTTGCTGATTTACCGTATCTGCAGCTTCATTGATCAACATACATACGGTTCGCATGGCGATCATGCCAGCGATGTCGTCAATGATGATCACTGCTTTGTTTAACGCTTGAAAGAAGCCAATCGCTTTATTAAGCGCGGCTTGTGAGCACTGATCTGATTTAGTGAGCACTAAATACGGGCTTTGCTGATAATCAATACTTAAGTCAAATAAGACTAAGTCATTATGCTCACTTTCAAAGCTACTTTGCGTGGCCGTTGTCCCTTGGGTTAATGCGATAACGACACCATCAACTTCCAGGCTATCAGCCAGTATGTCATCGCTATGGCACTCTCGATATTCGACTTTTAACCCTAGCTGTTCGGCGATGGCTAAAAGTGGCGACGCTATGCCTAAGTCACCATTGACGACTAGGCACTTAGGCGCTATTTGTTGCTCAGCAACGACTAGTGATTGCTCTGGTGCCTGTTGATCATAACGGTAAAAACCCCGACCACTTTTACGACCTAAATATCCTGCGTTAACTAATTCTTGTTGGGTTAACGATGGTAAAAAGCGAGGATCTTTAAAATAGCTGTCAAATACGGAACAGGTCACGGCATAATTGACGTCATGACCAATGAGGTCCATCAATTCAAATGGCCCCATGCGAAAGCCGGCGCAGCTTCTAATGACGGTATCTATGGTAAAGACATCAGCGGCCCCTTCCTCTAATACCCGCAGTCCTTCCGCGTAAAAAGGGCGAGCAACTCGGTTAACAATAAAGCCTGGTGTAGATTTCGCTAATACCGGTTTTTTACCCCAAGCTAAGGCCGTATCGTAAATGGTTTGCGCGATCTCAGGCGCAGTGGCAACACCGCTGATCACTTCCACTAATTTCATGATCTGTGCTGGATTAAAAAAGTGCATCCCTACTAAGCGCTCTGGTTTTTGCAATGTGGCACCAATAGAGGTTACCGAAATAGAGGAAGTGTTAGTGGCAAAAATGGTTGCTGGCGAGCAAATGCCTTCGAGCTCATTAAACACCTGTTGTTTAATGCCAAGGTTTTCAACAATCACTTCAATAATAAGTGCTGCCGGCGCTAAGTCAGCCAAGTGTGTACACGCGTTTAAGCGCGAGACGATATCATCACATTGAGCTTGTTGATATTTACCACGGGTAACCAGTTTTACAAGGCCCTTGGTTGTGCTAGCAATCGCTTTTTCTGCAGCTCCTGCTTGCACATCATAGAGCAGTACCTGATGACCCGCGGCCGCTGCCACTTGGGCAATTCCTGCCCCCATAGTGCCTGCCCCGATCACACCAATAACGGCGTTATTTGCTAATGCTGTCATAATTTATCTTCTCTTCGCGCTTTTAATGGTAGTTAATTGAGTTATCGATTAGTTAGCTGACTGGTACTTATTTGCCAATGAACTGAGCTGGACGTTTTTCCGTAAAGGCTGCCACGCCTTCACGATAGTCGCTGGTTTGACCCGCAATGCGCATAAAATCTTTTTCGAGCTCAAGCTGTTCATCAAGGCTATTAGCAGTTGAGGCTTTAAGTGCGCGTTTAATTAACGACAAACCTTTGGTCGGCTGTGTCGCTAAGTGCTTAGCCATCGCTAAACTTTCTGCGGCCAATTTGTCATCATCAACACATTGCCAAATCAAGCCCCACTCTTCGGCCTTTTCTGCCGATAATTTATCGCCTAACAGAGATAAAGCACGCGCTCGTGCCATACCCACTAAGCGAGGTAAAATCCACGTACTACCAGAGTCAGGGATAACGCCAATTTTACAAAAAGCCATCATAAAGGCAGATGAACGTGCCGCTAAAACTATGTCGCACGCTAAGGCAAGGCTGACCCCTGCTCCCGCCGCGATACCATTAACCGCACAAATTACAGGAATATCGAGTGACGTAATCGAGCGAATCAGTGGATTGTAATTTTGTTCTACAGAGTCACCAAGATCAGGTGCTTCATCGCTTGCGGCAACCGAACGGTCATTGAGATCTTGGCCGGCACAAAAAGCGCGCCCCTTACCGGTAATTAACAAGCTACGAATTTCGCTATTACCACGAATTTCTTTCATCACTGTTCTTATTTCTTGATGCATCTCGGTATTGAAACTATTAAATTTGTCGGGGCGATTTAAAGTAATAACCGCAGCACCTGAGTCGATAGCAAATTCAATGGTATTAAATGACATAAATTATTGGCCTTTATATTGTGGAGGGCGTTTTTCGAGAAAGGCAGCGATGCCTTCATTTCTATCTTCAGTAGCAGATAACACGGTAAACGCTTTGCGCTCATAGGCGATACCTGCTTGTAAATGACTTTCAAAAGCTTGCAGTAAAACTTCTTTGGCTTGCTGAACCGCTAAACTCGGCTTACTAGCAATGGATTTTGCTAATGCTATCGCCCGCTCTATGGTCATTTCTACTGCGGTAACCTCAGCGACTAAACCAGATTGCTTTGCTTCTTCTGCGCCAATAAATTCACCGGCCAGCACTATTTTCATTGCTAACGATTTACCGACCGCGCGTATTAAACGCTGAGTACCGCCGGCGCCGGGCATAATGCCTAAGTTAATCTCTGGTTGACCAAATTGTGCGCTTTCGCCGGCAATGATAATATCGGCATGCATCGCCAACTCGCAGCCCCCGCCTAAGGCAAATCCATTGACTGCGGCAATGATCGGTTTTTTACACTGATAAATACTCCGCCAAATAGCCGGTCGCTGATCTTTCAGAACATCGACAGCGGTTAAACTTGCCATTTCTTTTAAGTCGGCACCGGCGGCAAAAACCTTATCGCCACCGGTTAAGACAATAGCTTTAATGCTATCTTTTTGCTCTGCTGCTGCTAGTGCCTGTGCTATTTCACGCAATAGCGTGGTGGTTAGCGCATTACGTAGCTTTGGACGGTTAAGTTCAATCATCTGCACTTGTGGTGCGCACTGGCTAACGATAATTTCTTGATAATTTTTTTCTGACATAAGTGACTCTAATAATGGCAATTAAAATTTAGTAACACTCTTACTGTTAAGTAAAAACCCAAACAAAAGAGATACAACAAATTAATAAATCAAACAATACAGTATCACTTTATATTAATCAATAGCCGTGCTAAAGTTAATTTATCGATAAAATCAACTATGGAAAATAGTGAAACATGCAAATTTATAGTATTGATGGTGTTATCCCAATAATAAACGAAACCAGCTACGTACATCCCACAGCGGTCATTATTGGCGATGTGATCATCGGCGCTAATTGTTACATTGGCCCGAATGCAGTGATCCGAGGAGACTTTGGAAGAATCGTATTAGGAAATGGCGCTAACTTACAAGATACTTGTGTCATACATAGTTTTCCAGACAGTATAACTATGATAGAAGCCAATGGTCATATTGGCCACGGCGCGGTATTACATGGCTGTACCATAGGCGAAAATGCTTTAGTCGGTATGAATGCGGTGGTGATGGATGGTGCCAATATTGGCGCTGAGTCGATAGTGGCCGCTTGTGCCTTTGTTAAAGCTCGCTTTGAATGCCCGCCACGGAGCATGTTAGTAGGCGCACCTGCAAAAATATTAAGAACGGTTACTGAGCAAGAAGTGCAATGGAAAACGACAGGGACCCATGAATATCATCATTTAACCCTTCGTAGTTTGCAGTCGATGAAGAAAGTTACGCCGTTAACTGAAATGGAAAAAAACCGACCAACACTTAACTTTGCCATACAACATCAACCTAAAGCGACTACTTAAGTTTAGTGCTAGCTTTGATATTTAAAATTTACAACAACAACAACAACAACAACAACAACAACAACAACTATATTTGAATTTAAGGATCGAACATGACGAAGTCGTTTAAACTTTTTCCAACCAGTTTATCGCTGCTGATAGGCATTATGCTTAGCCAGATCAACATGCTAAATGCTGCCGAACGAAATGCTCAAGAAGTTAGCATTTATCGAGATAATTATGGTGTTGCTCATATTTATGCAAAAACTAACTACCAAGTATTTTTTGGCTATGGTTATGTCGTGGCGCAAGACAGATTATTTCAACTAGAAATGCTTAAACGCACAGCGAAAGGCCAGGTCGCAGAAGTACTTGGCGCGGAATACGTTGACTACGACAGTTACATTCGCACCTCTTATGATCGAAGAAATATTCAAAAACAAATTGATAGCCTAGCGAAAAACAAAAGCGAGCTTCTGCATGCTTATGCCGACGGCATTAATCATTATTTAACAAAAATTCACGCTCAGCCTGAGCTACTCATGCCAAAAGAGTATATTGACTACGACTTTTCGCCATCAACATGGCAGGCGGAAGATGTCGCCATGCTCTTTGTAGGTTCGCTCGCCAATAGATACTCTGATTTTAATACCGAAGTAGACAACTTAAAATTCCTCAGGCAGCAACAAGAAAAACATGGTTTAGCACAAGGTTGGCAAATATTTTCAGCAACAAAGTGGCTGCTCGATAACAATTCACCAACCACAGTTCCCTATAAAAAAAGCACTTTAATACATAAAGATGCCGTAGCACCATCTTACTTAAAGGACCTTGCAAGAGCCCCCTCAGGTAGTACACATTTAGTCTTTAACTATGAAAACGATGACGCTCCGTTTGTTGCCTCTTCAAGCAGAGATAAAAGACTCGCGACACTATTTGAAAAGGCAGGGGTTAATGGTACGCCAGGGTTCGAATCAGCCAGTAATTTATGGATGGCCAACGCTGGTAAAATTAATAATGCTAAAGCCGCGATGATTAATGGCCCACAATTTGGTTGGTCGACCCCTTCTTATGTTTATGGGATTGGTTTGCACGGTGGCGACTATGATGTCGTCGGTAGCACCCTTTATGCACTACCATCGTTGCTTTTTGCCCATAACAATCATATCGGTTGGGGCGCTACAGCGGGCTTTGGCGATCAAGTGGATATTTTTGAAGAAAAATTGGTCAAAGGTAAGCCTGATTATTATTTACATCAAGGAAAAGAAGTCGCTTTTAAGCAGTGGCAAGAGGTCATAAAAGTAAAAAATGCCAAAGATATCACGGTCACAGCACGTCGAAGTGTCCACGGTATGGTACAAAGCATGATGGCTGATGAAAATATTGCTTATACAAAACAGCGAGCGTGGGAAGGTAAAGAAGTACAATCGTTATTAGCATGGACAGAGCTCGCCACTAAACACACAATTGACGCCAGCAAACCTTTATTGGCTGAGATAGCGACCAATATTAATATGTATATAATGGACAAAAGCGGTAGCATTTATTATCGACATGGCGGTCATTATCCGATTAGACATCATGCAATAGACACTCGTCTGCCTATCCCAGGTACGGGTGAGTATGACTGGCTTGGCTTTCAAGATAGTCGCTATAACCCAAGCACCTTTAATCCCGCAACTAAGCATATTGTTAACTGGAATAATCGCCCCGCGATTAACTGGCCAAGTCCAGACTTTTGGTGGTTAAGTTGGTACCGCTCTGATCGTGCTGATGTTTTAATCGATGAGTTAAAAAGTCCAGAGCCAATTTCGACTCAAGAATTTTGGAAAATTAACGAAAGAGCATCATTTAAAGACGTGAATTTTGCTTATTTTTACCCCCATATGAAAAGCGCATTAGAAAATCAACTAAATGACGCGACCGAAATGAAAGCATGGCAGTTAATTAAAAATTGGCACGGCTACTGGTATGATCAAGATAAAAATGGTTTTTATGACCATCCGGGTGCAAAAATATTTGATAGTTTCTTACAAAAGCTACTGACGAATGTACTTGCTGATGATATTGGCGAGCCATTTTTTTCTCGATTTACCCCGACAGGGTCACCCAATAATAAGAGCACCAGCGGTATTAACGTTCAGCCTGGCACTAAAGCCATCATGCGTACCATTGATCAATTAGCCGATGGTAAAGCAAGCTTTGACTTCTTCAATGGCAAACGCGTTAACGAGGTGTTTAATTCAACTTTTAAGCAGACCGTAAAAGCCTTAGCCTTGGCCGATAAAAACCCTGACAATTGGCTGGCTAAGCCCTACCCTTTAGTCTATAGTCACAAAAATTTTCGCGGTATTCCACAAACCTTAAAGTCAGCGACTTACACCATGCAAGTTGGTCAAAATAGAGGCACTGAAAACAACTTATTTATTGCCCATGGCGACCATATTGAAGCTTGGGACGTATATGGCCCAGGCCAAAGTGGCTTTATTGCCCCCAGTGGTGAAAAGCATAAACATCATAACGACCAACTTGCCTTATATGAAAATTTTTCTTTGAAGAAAGTCGCTTTTCATATCAATAAAAGCGCTAATGCAACGAAAGAAGTGCTACAGATAAAGCAATAAAGCTACTCCATTACAAAGCAACAAAGCAGGCTAACCAGGCCTGCTTTTTCAAATCCCTACATTTTTCGGCGCTATCAGACATAGCGTTAATGACTTGTCTTTAATTTGTCTTCACTATTGAGTGTTGAAGGTTTAGTTAGATGAAACTAATCAACTCAATTACGATTATGATTTGTATAAGTACTGAGCATAAGTACTTAGCTATTCCAAAGTAGTTCTCACACGAGAGAGTGTTTCATCACTTAATTAGTCCAAGGATTAAGTCTACCAGTAACAAATGAACTGTTAAAATTTCAGAACATCGCTTATGTTTTTTTTTTGAAGAAAGAACAATCAGGTACTTAATATACTATTCTAATATAAACATAGAGTAATATAAGCCAAATAGTCCGATATCTGAGTAAGCAGTACTGACTTTAGTCGACACCAGTACCGTCTTGTTATATAAGCCGGTGAAATTGAAGTTATAGATTGGTTTTCTAGCTATAGATATAGTGTTTCGCATAACAAATTCTACCATTAGTTTCATTAAGTTTGTGAGCTTGTTGTGCGTAGGGAAAATAAATCAGGGCAAGGCGTTCGATTAAGCAATAGTAGACTATTAGGATTGAGAGTACAGGTTTTGGTTCCAGACAAAACCTAAGTACTCACATATCCATGTGAGTAACGTTGCCATGGAGTATTTTAACCAGCATAAGTGGCAATAATTTAGTGAAATTGATTTGAGTCTGTGTGAGCACTTCTTTCTACGAATGGGTATAGTTTAATTGTCGCGTTTTTGGGACAAAAAAGGCGTATCAGCTAACAGCTGATACGCCTTTTATCTTTAGAAAATAAGTTTATTCAAAGGTATAGGTTGCTGAAACACCAAATGTTCTTGGCTCGCCCCAGATACCGATAGAGCCTGGCCCTACTTGATAGATATGGACAATATTCGCCTCATCCGTTAAGTTTTTAACCCATAAGGCAACACTAAGGTCATCTTCAGGTGTAGTCCATGTGATCCGACCGTTAACTAAACTGGTTTCTTCTAACTTGGCGCTGGCATCAACTAAGGACATATTTTGTTCGTCGGTATAGCTATATTCTAAACGAAAATCTAAATCACCATTTTCAATAGGTGCAAAATAATTCAAGGTTAATTGGTAACTATTTTCAGGCGCTTGACGTAAAGGGTTACCTGAGCCATTAACTGTTCCGCCTGCTGTTTCAAAGGTTAAACCATTTACTTCTGAATCTAGGCGGGCATAGTTACCTGAAATATTAAACTCATCGGTCACATTCCAGTTAAACTCAAACTCAATGCCTTTAATGTCGGCTGAACCAAGATTTTTGGTTTGAAAAGTGCCGAATTCAGAGCCGACAGTTGGACCAAAACGTACCACTTGTAAATCCCGATAATCGGTATAAAACAAAGTACTATTTAGCCTCAAGGTATTGTCAAAGAAATCACCTCTAAAGCCAAGTTCATAATTAATAGCTGTTTCAGGTTCAACCGGTTTATCAGCAGCTGACTTCACCCCTTGAGAGCCTGCAAAACCGCCACTTTTAAAGCCTTTAGCTACTGAAGTATAAAACATTAAATTATCATTAGCTTGATACTTTAAATTAGCCATCGGCGAAAAATCGTTCCAGCTTTCTTTTGCGTCAACAGTGAAGGCTTCAGAAATAATACCTAAACTACCGCCAACGCCCTGACACTCTGGCATGTTTTCAAATTCAGTTCCTGTTAAGTCAAGTGCACAGTTAACGCCTGTTGTCGTGTAGTCTTTTTCATCTATGGTGTATCTTAAACCAAGCGTTAGATCCCACTGGGCATTAAAAGCATAATTTCCTTGACCATACACAGCATAACTTGTGGTTTTATTATTACCATAAGAAAGTTCATTACCTAAAATATGCTGTTCGCCAGCATAGGTATTTCTAGAAATATTCCATTGCTCAGTACGCTCTGTTTCCTCAGTCAGGTAAAACAAACCCGCGGTATAATTAAAGGGACCTGCTAAATTTGACACCCAACGAAACTCTTGTGAAACAGTGGTAATGTCTTCAACAATGTCATCTATTGGGTCAATTCCATAAATATCATCTTCAACCGTACTAGGGTCGCCAAAATTATAAGTTGGTCCTGCACCAGTAATCAAAGGAGCACCAATGACCGCCATCTGCCAATCCGTTTCTGCATGACGATAAGCCGAAATGCTGACAAATTTACCACTATCAAAGTCTATGCTGCCCGTTAAGCTAATACCACTAGCCTTACGTTTTGAGTAGCCATCAACCGGACTGGCTGACTGAAAGTCACCATCAGCGTTCAACGCTTTCAATTCACCGACATAGTCTTGGTTACCATTAACAACCGGTAATCGCCCCATGTCATCCCGATCATCATCCATATAATCGGCACTTAAAAGCCATTCACTTTGGCTGCCTTGATAATTTAATTGCCCGCGAAAAGACGTAGTATCTTCATCTTTTATATCTTTATTTAACAAAACATTATGAACAAAGCCATCATGCTCTCGGTGTGAAACACTGAATTTACCAAAAACATTATCAGTTAACGCCCCATTCACTAAGCCTTGGTAGCGTAATATGCCTTCATTACCGACCGTGACGCCAACTTTAGCGCGAAAATCATCGGTAGGTTTAGCAGTTACCACACTAATAGCACCACCAATAGCATTACGACCAAATAGCGTCCCTTGTGGGCCACGTAACACTTCAATACGCTCAATATCGAACATATCAAAATTTATACTGGCGCCACGACCGATATAAACACCATCTAAAAAAAGTGCTACTGAATTATCTAAACCCGCGCCATCATCGGTACTGTTGATGCCTCGCATTGAGATATTAGCTTGGCCTGGTGAAAATTCCGCAAAAGTCATCCCTGGAATGAAATTAGCAACCGTAGCAGCATCAGTAATATCTGATTTTTCCAAGTCATCTGCACCTAAGGAGGTAATTGCTATCGGTACAGTTTGAATATTTTGAGAGCGAAATTGGGCGGTTACTTCAATTACTTCTATTTTGGCGCGTTTTTCTGCCGCATAAGCAGTTGTAGAATTTAATCCTAAGGCCAGTAAGCCTAATGAAATTTGAACGGCAGTATTAACTTTCAGCCGTTTAAATAAAGCTTCATTAGGGTATTCTTTATTGTACGTCATTGCATATTCTCCGAGGTGTAAACACTTAGTGTTTTTTATAATTAGTTTCCCAGCTTAATAAAGTGACATTTCTCACAACATTCACGACACCAATCTATTTCACTTTTAAAACAAAATCAACAATTTTTGTGTCACTTTTATAAACCAAAAGATTATTAACAATATATTAAAGCAAGTAAAAAAATATCCAAAACCATCAAAAACCATCAAAAACCCAATAATAAGCTGATTCAAAAGCAATTTACCTAAGGTTATAAAATAAAATAATAAAATAGAAACAAAAGCGTAATATGAAAAACAAAGTAAATAACACGAATAAAACAACACAAAATAAACACCAACAAGCAATACAAGTATCGTTTTTTGTTTTATAAAGTAATAAACAACCAAGTTACTAAAGCGAGTTCATAACTTATATTGAATTACCACTAGCCTCCTAAATACCTTTTTAGTTAGATAAATAAGCTAAAGACGTGGTGAGTTTATATCAGCGGAGGGCACTAGCTAGAAGTATTTAACATAGCTCCTGATCGATAAAAATTATAACCTTTTGATTTGCATATCAATAAGATGGTACCTCCCAATATATCATGTTCATTAATAGACAAAAACTCTCTCTATTATGAAATTTCAGTGAATAGCAAGGCCTTTTTTACAAACCAATTGCTTACCGATTAGACGGAAAAATAACGCAGCTAGGCGCTTAAATAGCATTATTAAGTAAAGTAACTTAACCCAAACTGATGTTATTTATACTTGAAGCGGCTAAGCTAATGGGTACAGCCATTCTAATGATGTAGTGGTAGAGCAACTGGAATAACAAGGCATAGCATCTAAAGCTAGATAAGTAAGAGCTACCTTCTATATTAAAGGTCAAACGAAGTAGGTTGCGTCAGCAAGCATATAAGCGTAATAGAAGTAATTAAAGCAGGTTACAGCAGAGCACGACCATATTAAAAAACGCCGCTCTATTTCGCGAGCCAATCCGCCTGATGTATGCCTTTGCCAAGGGCAAAAATATTTAGCGCTAAAGCGTTTATATCCGGCACTTGATGTTCATTAGAGTGGCCGCACATTTAGCTATCACAAATCCTAAAACATCACTATTGAGATCAGTATTTTATTGCAGCTAACAAGCTATAACTTAAATTAAAAAATACGGCCGTATTAAAACAGTGTCTAATGGAGAAGGCATACAGACTTGGGACTTGTCTATAGTAAATTGCATACTTCGTCGGAAGAAAGTCCCCTTAGACAAAAAAATCTCAGCCAACAAGGGGGTTATCTCCTTTAATGAGCCAACACGGAATTGACTCTACAGTGAACTTTAAAATAGCTCTCCCTTACAAGCCGCTACTGCTCATCTAAATAAAAATTAATCAGACCGCGAGTAGAGCTATCATGCTTGATATTTATCGTTTGCGCTTTCAATTCTTGTTGTATTTTATTTGCTAAACCTTTGCCGAGCTCAACGCCCCATTGATCGAAAGAGCAGATTTGTAAAATGATACCTTGGACAAAAATTTTATGTTCATACAAAGCAATCAAACTGCCTAGACTCTTAGGAGAAATCTGCTTCATCAAAATCGTATTAGTGGGTCTATTGCCTTTATGAACCTTATGTGGCGCCACTTTATCGATATAATCAGCAGTGCGGCCCTTAGCTTTTAAATCAGCACGCACCTGCTCTTCATTAACCCCTTCCATTAAGGCTTGGGTTTGGGCAAAAAAGTTAGCCATTAAGGTTTCATGATGCCCTTTTAGAGGTGTGACACTTTTAATTGAGCCAATAAAATCAGCCGGAACAATATTGTTACTTTGATGTAAATATTGATAAAAGGCATGCTGCCCGTTGATACCTAGCTCGCCCCAAATTGAGGGCACCGTGGCATAAGGAACTTCATCGCCATGCCAACTTACCGACTTACCATTACTTTCCATTTCCGCCTGCTGTAAATAGGCTGACAACATATGCAGTGATTGATCATAAGGCAATATAGCCTGAGATTGCGCGCCTAAAAATGTGCAATTCCAAACACTTAATAGCGCTAAAATGACCGGCGCATTGTCTTGTAATGGTGCCTGCTGAAAATGACAATCCATCTCGAAGGCGCCTTCCAACACCTCAACAAACTTATCAAAACCTAGGTCGAGAGCAATCGGTAAACCGATAGCTGACCAAAGTGAAAACCTACCGCCAACCCAATCCCAGATATCAAAAATATTTTCTTCTGCTATACCAAATTTAATCGCATTTTTTTTATTCGATGATACCGCAACAAAATGTTTACTAATGGCGGCTTCGTCAAATGATGAAGCCACTAGCCATTCCATCGCGGTTTGCGCATTGGTCATGGTTTCTGTGGTGGTAAAAGTTTTACTTGAGATAATAAATAGCACAGTTTCAGGGTTTAGTGGCCGTAAAACGCTCGCTATTTGGGTACCATCAACATTAGAAACATAATGCACTTTGACCCGATTATCACTGTATTGTTGTAACGCTTCTGTCACCATTTGCGGGCCCAAATTAGAGCCGCCAACGCCAATATTGACAATATCTGTAATGCTTTTACCGCTATAGCCTCTCCAATTGCCCTGACGAACATTTTCAGTAAAGCTTTGCATTTGCTTTAGTGCTGATTGCACATCTGCTTTAATATTTTTGCCATCAACAATGAAGGGAGTATCGCTGCTATCTCTGAGTAGAGTATGTAAAACAGCTCTATCTTCAGTTTTATTAATATGTTCGCCAGTAAACATTTTCTCTCGCCACGATTCAACCTGACATTCTTCGGCTAGCTTAAGCAATAAGCTTAAGGTCTCTTCAGTCAATAAGTTTTTAGAATAATCCAGTAACATACTGGGCAACTTAATAGAAAAATCGCTAAAACGGTTACCGTTAGCAGCAAAGAGGTCATTCATATGCTGATTTTTCATGGTTTCGCTATGGCTGATCAATTGCTGCCAACTTGGAAGAGATTCTCTAGACGTCACGGTAATTCCTTAATATTTATCGTTAATTTGATAGTTATCTGTTGAAAGCGCTTTACTCATTTTTGCTATTGCCAAGGTAATTAACTGCTTTAGTTGTTGCCATTGGCTATCTACCCAAGGTCCTTCATGGGGCAACATCGAAAAATGATCAGCTTCTGCCATGATGACTTTTTTTACTCGCCCTTGTGCAAGGTCACAATAATTCTGCGCTTGTGACACCTTGACACAACTATCTTGTGCACCATGGATCAACGTTAAATCAATATTTGGCTTATGCAATGTGCTTGGGTCGCAGGCAGCATAACGCGTTGGGTGCGTGGTTTTATCCCCGCCCATCAAACGCGTTATCTGCATCGGCTGATCGACATCATCAGCGGCAAATAAATTTAAAATCCCGGCGATAGAAATAACCTGCTGAATTTGCAATGGCTGATTACGATAAAGCTCACTGTTAACAGCAATTTGCCGTCTTGAGCCAGCCCAAGTAGCTAGTAGTCCTCCTGCGGAATGTCCGATGACTAAAGTACGCTTAAGATCTAAGCCCTCTTGCGCTTTAATTTTTTCAAGATGATCAATGCCATTGGCAATATCTTCAAATACGGCCGGCCACGGCGCTTGCGTATTTTCACCCACACTATCCATTCGTCGATATTCTAGATTCCACACTGCTAAGCTAAACTCTTGTAAATAATTAACTATCGCTGATGTCGGGTAAGAGTCTAGGTCATGGTTATCTTTCCAATAGCCGCCATGAATCACAATCACGACGGGAACAGCGTTAGCACCTTCAGGTTTATATAGATGACCAAATTGCTGACTATCTACGCCATAATAAATTACTTTTTTCAGCTGCTTTGGCATATTGACGACTTTAAGCGTTGAGATTACCCTGATGGTATAATAGGTACACCAATCAATCAATATAAATTATTTCGTATACATTCGAGTATTCATTGGTATAATAGCAAAATAGGTTAATATCTAACTGAATCCGTACTAAGGAGCTACACATGCCGATTACTATCAAGCGACCTGTTGAAAGAAAAAAACTCTCAGAAACCGTTGAAGAAGAATTAGAATTGATGATCCGCCAAGGCGAAATAGCCGAAGGTGATGTACTTCCTTCTGAAAGAGAGTTAATGGCAGCGTTTGGTGTTGGTAGACCTTCTATTCGTGATGCGTTATCAGCACTTGCCCGTAAAGGTTTAGTAAAAATTAGCAGTGGTGAAAGAACACGAGTGACCAGACCTTCTCCAGATACCATTATTTCTGAGTTGTCAGGCATGTCTAAAGACTTTTTATCTCAGCCTAACGGCTTAAAATACTTCGATCAATTAAGAAGCTTCTTTGAGTCAAGTTTAGTTCGCCACGCAGCGGCATTTGCCACCGATGAACAAATTGAAGAGTTGGAAAAAGCACTGACCTTAAATAGCAAAGCCATTAATAATGATAGTCAGTTCAAAAAAACCGATATCTATTTCCACCGTGTGATTGCTTCAATACCAGGTAACCCGATATTTTTAGCAATTCATCAGGCTTTAGTTGATTGGGTTATCGACGCAAGACCAACGCTAACTAATGCCAAAGATTTAAATACTAAAAGCCATCTAGATCATGTAGAAATATTTAACTGCATTAAAAACCATGACGTTGAAGGCGCAGATAAAAAACTTACCCAGCATTTAGAATATGTCTTTGATAATTATTATTTAGAATAATGCCATTGCTGGCTTTAATACTTTCTTTAAGGCTACTGATGCAGTAGCCTTTTTTAATGGCTTTCTTTGCCTCGCCAAAACCTAACTAACTCTTAATAGTACTCAAGTATCAAATATTTGAATAAATCAAAATTTAATTTTTATAGCATTACGCAAAAACAAGTGGTATAACAGGTATACAGCACAAAACAATACCACTTGAGCCCTTATGTTAACCAAGATGTTTAAATTAGCCATTCTACTATTCTCAACGCTGCCGTTGTTTGCCAATAGCGAAACCCTGATCAATTGGCAGAAAATAACTCCATCTACAACTGAGCAAACTCATATCGGTCATGGTGCTTTCATCAGTGGTCAAAAAGACAGTTTACTTGTCTCTGCTGGTATAAAGTCCAACATAGCGCCTTTGATTGTTGAGCAATTGCGCACTAGCGATACAGAATCAACCGACATCTTTATCTTCAATGGTACCCGTGTTAAGCAAACGAAATTGCTGCCCGAAAACGGCAATAGAGCTTACGCCGCGACAGTCAATTTTCATAATGCCAGCTTAGTGCTCGGTGGTATTACCAATCAAGCGCCATCAGCTTCGGTTAACCTACTGGTTTGGCAGGCATCAGAAAATAAGTTACAAAGTTACGCCCTGCCCGATTTACCATCATCCGCTAGTTCACCTTCAGCCGTTATCATTGACAATACCCTGTATGTACTAACCGGCGCTGATGCTAATAATCAATTTTACTCGCTAGATCTAAATCCTTTAGTCGATACTGAAAATCAGCTGATGTTTGAGCAAAGTAACATCGAGCAACTTAACCGAGCTAGCCAATGGCAAACCCTAGCGACACTGCCGATAGCCAGCAAAAATAAACCCTATCAAAATGGCATAAAATTAGCCGTACAAAATGACGGCAGCGGTAATAAAATTTACGCGATTGGTGGCTACCAACTATCTAATAGCAATTCTTATAAGGTTAACCAAGCAGAAATAACTCCAGTTACCCAGCACTGGCGCTTTGATCCAAGTGCTGCAGGTCCAGAACAAAGCTGGCAAGCTCTCGGTGAGATAATAATTGCTAAAAAACCCCTCAATGAAAAAATTAATACTTTAAGTGTCCTAGGTCAATCACACATTCTAGCCTTTACTAATCAAGGCAATACCTTATCTTACAATGCCATTACTCAGAGTTGGACGCAATATTTAGCCAGCAATCACCTCGAGCCTACCACAGCGGACACTTATGCTTTTATCAGCGAAAATATCAGTACTGCTGGCGGGGAAACTTTTTCATTAAACCGCGCCAGCGATGCTCAAGGCTCACTGCAACTTTGGCAAGTAACGCCACTGCAGCCTGAAAAGAATTTTGGCTGGGTCAATATGACCGTCTTAGTGGTTTATTTAATTTGTGTGGTACTGGTAGGGCTATTTTTTGTCTTTAAAAACAGAAATACCAATGATTATTTTCGCGGCGGCCAATCAATCCCTTGGTGGGCTGCAGCCTGCTCGATTTATGCCACTATGCTGAGTTCGTTAACCTATGTTGCGCTACCCGCCATTGTCTATCAAACAAACTGGCTGTTGCTGATCGGTATTTGGATGATTATTGCTGTTGCCCCCATTGCCATTTATGTTGCAATGCCATTTTTTCGTCAAATAGATGCCACCAGCGCTTATGAGTACCTATCAAAACGATTCAATATGAGTGTGCGCTTATTTGCCAGTGGCTTATTCACGCTTTTTCATATCGGCCGAATGGGGATTGTCATGGCGCTAACCGCGTTAGCCTTATCTGCCGTTACCCCGTTGTCCGCTAGCGACAGCGTGCTAATTATGGGGGTTTTATGTTTGATATATTGCACCATGGGCGGCATTGAAGCGGTGATTTGGACTGATACCCTACAAACTATCGTCTTAATTGTCGGTGCCATCACCTGTTTTATCACCATTATCGTCGGTTTAGACGGCGGTTTAACTGACTTTATCACGATTGGTTTAGCTGATGAAAAATTCACTATGGTCAATGCTGACTTTAGTATGGATAGCATCACCACCCTGTCTATTTGGGTGATAGTTATTGGTGGTATTGGGCAAAACATTTCAAGCTATACTGCCGACCAAGCAGTCGTTCAACGTTATATGGTAACCAAAGATCCAGCCGAAGCAAGAAAGTCTATTTGGGCCAATGCGGTCATCGCAGCGCCAGGGGCATTGTTATTTTTCTGTCTCGGTACTGGGCTTTATGTTTTTTATCAGCTACACCCTGAAAAGCTAGATCCAACCATTCAAATCGATCAAATCTTCCCAACCTTTATCGCAACCGAGCTACCAATTGGTATTGCAGGTCTTATTGTTGCCGGTATATTTGCCGCTGCTCAATCTACGGTTTCTACCAGTATGAACTCGATTGCTACCACCTTAGTGACTGATTTTATTCGCCCATTTAACCTGGTTAAAACTGAAAAAGGCTATATGAGCGCTGCCCGCTGGTTGACCTTTATCATGGGAGCCTTAGGTACACTTGCAGGGCTTATTTTTATTAATCCTGAAATTCGTTCATTGATGGAAGCCTACTTTAAGGTTATCGGCATGTTTATGGGCGCCCTTGGCGGTTTGTTTGTGCTGGGCGCATTAACCAAAAAAGCCAACTCATTTGGTGCTATTGTCGGCATTTTAGCTGGAGTTAGCATCATGATTTCAGCCTGGCAAATGGGTTGGGCCAACGGCTATCTATACGCCACCATAGGTATTATCTCTTGTTTGGTGGTTGGCTATATTGCCAGCTTATTAAGCCAAACATTTATCGCACCGAAAACAGATTTAACTGGCTTAACGCTATATACCATGCAGTCTGTCGATAAAAAATTATCATAACTAGTTATTAAACCTTTAGGAAACTTGTATGTCTATTGTAAATAAAGCCTTGGAAAAACAGCTGCTATCATCATTAAAGCAATCCTTAATTGCCTCTTGTCAGCCGGTCGATAATGGTCCAATGGACAAAGTTGAGCACGTTGTCGCCATGGCATTAGCAGCCATTGATGGCGGTGCAAAAGGTTTAAGAATTGAAGGCGTTGAAAATGTTAAAGCCGTTGCAAAAGCAACGAGTACGCCTATCGTGGGTATTGTCAAAAGAGACTTAGCTGATAGCCCGATACGCATCACCCCTTATATTGAAGATGTAAAAGCTTTGGCACAAGCCGGCGCGAGTATCATCGCCTTTGATGGCACCGAGCGAGCACGCCCTGTCGCCATGTTAGCCTTGCTTGCAGCGATACACGATAGTGGCTGTATCGCCATGGCTGATTGTGCTGATTATGAAACCGGCCTTATGTTAGCTCAACACGGCTGTACTTTTATCGGCAGCACCATGTCAGGCTATACCGATTTAGCGAACATTCCTGATGAACCCGATTATGCTCTAGTAAAAGATTGGGTTGCTCAAGGCCTTAATGTGATCGCCGAAGGCAGATACAACTCACCAGAGCGCGCTGCTAAAGCCATTGAACTTGGCGCTTTTGCGGTCACTGTTGGCTCAGCTATCACGCGTGTTGAACATATTACGCAATGGTTTGTTGGTAGTATTGATGGTGCGATAGCCAAGTAATAATTAATCCTGATGCCGTTAATGCATCACCTTTAATCAATAGGACACTAGTTAATGATCATTGCAATCGATGTAGGTGGTACCAAAATATCAGCTGCGTTAATCGCCGACGATAAAATAATTGAGCAAAGAAAAATAGCCTCAGTTATTCATCACGACTTAGGTAAATTAAGTCACTATTTAATTCAACTTTGCCAAGACTGGGTTGCACAAGCAACAGCTGTGGCAGTTGCATGCACCGGACAAGTCGGTGATAAATACGTTAACTTTTTGTCTGCAAAGCAAAAGCTACCGTTGAAATCGCAACTTGAAGCAGCGTTAAATTTACCGGTAACTATTATCAATGATGCCGCAGCCGCCGCTTGGGCTGAATATCATGCGATGAAAACTTCGGCCAAGGAAGGCACCCGAACCCTCAGAAATAATGGCGGTAGCGCATGTGATGATACGCTAGTTTACATCACGGTATCGACAGGTATTGGTGGTGGTATGATCCAAAATGGCCAACTGGTCACCTCTGCTGACGGTTTTTGTGCGCATTTAGGTCACGTCTCTGTGCAACATGAAAATCAACAAAGCATTCAATGTCATTGTGGCCGAGTCAATTGCGCTGAAGCTATTGCTTCAGGTACTGCCATTGCCAAACAAGCATCTTTAATATTAGCTAAAAACGTCAGTTGCCAAGAGGTATTTGAGCATCATTTAGCAGTCAGCGAAATAGCTGTTCTTATCGAACATGCCACTAGCGCCGTTTGCGACTTAATCGCCAATATCAAGGCGGTAACCGGTACCAAGCAAGTGATTTTAGGCGGTAGTGTCGGCTCATCAGCTGTTTTTTATTCACAAGTCGTGGCAAAAGTTGCCGATTTACCCGAGATCTATCAAGTCAAAGTTTTGCCGCCAAAAATGGGCGCTGATGCAGACTTAATAGGCGCAATGCTCTACTGCAAAAATAATTAGAGAGTTATGAATAACCACTAATTTAGTTTCAAATCAGGATCATTATGCAAATTATTATCTTAGAAAACCCAGAGCAAGTAGCAAAAAATGCAACGCAATGGATCAGCGAATTATTCTCGAAGAGAACCCACCCTATTTTAGGATTGGCCACCGGCAGCACGCCAATAAATCTTTATCAAGAATTAGTTAAAAGTTATCAACAAGAAAAGTTAGATTTCAGCAAAGTGACTACGTTTAACTTAGATGAATACCATAATATTGCTCCAGAAAATGCGCAAAGTTATCGCACATTCATGAAAGAAAACCTTTTTGATCGAGTCAATATCGATCAAGAGAATACCCACCTGCCAACGTGTAATAATGAGCAAAACCCACGCTGGCAAGGGCTAGCGTATGAAGAAAAAATCAAACAAGCCGGCGGTATTGATTTACAAATATTAGGCATTGGCGGCAATGGCCATATCGGTTTTAATGAGCCAACATCAAGTTTATCGTCTCGTACCCGTTTGAAAACCTTAACTGAACAAACCTTAGTCGATAATAGCCGCTTGTTTAACGCTGATGAATACCAACCAACAATGGCAATGACCATGGGTATTGCCACCATACTCGATGCAAAACATGTCATATTAATGGCAACAGGAAAAAACAAAGCGAAAGCAATTAAAGAGATGATAACAGGGCCTGTAACCGCTATGTGCCCGGCATCAGCACTGCAAATGCATGAAAATGCGATTATCCTGTTAGATGAAGAGGCGGCAAGCGAGTTACCTAATCAACAATACTTTCAGCGGGTAGATAGCGAACATCAAAAAATTCGTGACAAATACGGTCTGTTTTTGTAAATGTAGTACTTGATAAAGCTGTGCTGATAAACTTAAGAGTTCTGCTTTATATCGCTAAAAACCCGATAGACCTTGTTCGGCTGACTTGCTATAGGCTTATTTTCGCCTAGATAACTAGCTTAATTTAACGACCAAGTTTAGCTATTAAACGACTAGTTCCGGTTGATAACCGCCGGTAGGGTTATTAAAAGTACTAAGGTGTATATAACAAATAAGTTATTTCAGGCAAGCATAAATAACGTACACTCCATAATTCAAGCCTTGTTTTTTTGATTCGGCTTAAATATTAATTATGATGGATAAATGAAATTTTTATGAAAAAAGCTATTGATGAAGTCAAAAATGAAGTTAAAGTAAAATTACGTTTTTGGCATAATATTGAAAATAAAAAAGTTAAAGTCGCTTTAATATTTTTATTTTTGGCACTTGTCGCATTAAAGATTTTCACCACAGTGTTAACCTTCGAATGGTTGGCTAATTTATTCAGTTAATCAAGCATCACCGCAACAAATAAAACTGCTTATATCTAGATAAAATCATGGATTTTTAATCATTGATGAATCGAAAGATGAAAGTATTTATTTGAAATTTATAAAATATTTAATTTCTATCACCTTAGCAATAATATTACTTGAGCTTGCTAGGGTGTAGATGCAACAAAAGCTAATGTTTTTTCATTCGGTAAGTTTTCATTTGCCATACTCACCTTACTTTCAATCTGCTTATATGGATTTGATAATGTACTCAAGCGTGTCATCAAGTGCTTTTACAATAAAAGATAAACACTTCGTTGAGCAAGTCAGTCATCAATAATTAGCGCTGCGTTTTATTGCTTGGCGCTATTATGGGGGTTGCTATTTATTAGTGGCTTTCCTTTTCAGCTTTATTGATTGGAGGCTACAACTTCTCTTTCGCTTGAGATAGACTTTCTGATTAAAATTATCGTTCACTACACGCGTTAATAAGATAATTTCACCACCTATCCCAAGGCGAAAAATATCGGCTTCGCGGTGCTAAAAAACGACGTTTACTACCATACCCTCAGGGATTAATAAGTTCTTAAGCTTAACTCGGGTTAAGCAACAGCTTAGCTTGATAAATGCCCTTAGCGATATTATAGACGACCTCAGCTCGGGTTAATGAACTTTATAACCAGTTTATTTATAGCGCTATTAGTTAGGCTATTCACGTTTTATTTTTGTGTCATAGATCAACAATGCCGCAATGATGAAATTTAAGTGCTTAGCAAGGAATTTTTACCAACCAATAGCGAGCTATTGGGCGTAAAAATAACGCTGATAGGCAGCATATAGCCTTATTGAGTAAAGTAGCTTAAGCCGAGTTGATGTTAGATACTTAGGGTTGTAAGCTCATACCGCTAATCAACTCAACTTTCGTTCCTTTAAAATAATCGATTAAGCATTTTTTATTGCTGCTGATGTGATGGGTAAATCTCGTACTCTAACCCCTGTAATTTGAAAAATAGCATTAGCAATAGCTGGCGCTATAGATACCACCCCAGGTTCACCCAAACCAACAGGGAACTCCTCACTTTCAACAAATTCAATATCTAACTCTGGCACATCATTCATCCGTAAAGGAGAGTAGGTATTTAGGTTGCGGCTACTCACCTGACCATTTTCAATCGGGCTTTGCTCGTGTAATGCCAGACTTATGCCCCATAGCATCGAACCTTGTACTTGTGCTAATGCGCCATCAGGATGAACAATGACACCCGCATCAACGATCATAGTGAGCTTTTTAACCGTGATTTTCCCGGTGTTTGGCTCAACATGAACCTGAGCAGCACAAGCCATCCAAGCCGGCATTGTTCTTTCTTGCCCTGCACTTACGGCAACCCCTATTGCTTCATTTTTGGCTAATTTGACAGCTGTAGTCTTTTGCTTAAGTATGGTTAAGACGTTCGCTAATCGCTTGGCACCACCAACACTTTCAGGCGCTTTACCTGCTTGCTTACCTAAACCGTCAAGCATGGATAAGCGAAAATCTATTGGATCGGCTTTCACTTGATGGGCAATTTCATCAATAAAAGATTCTAGCCCCCAAATAATCCACCCCTGCCCGACTGATCGTAACCAACCGGGTAACATGGTTTGTTGTGCTAGGTTATTATTAATCGCGCGTACACGATGATGCTCCATACTGTACCAATGATCTGCACCACTGGTTGAGAAAAGGTCGACACGAATTTTTTTATCTAAACTTTCGGGCATAAACCCTGGCGCCATTGTCAAGGTTGGCCAACCAGCGGCGAGCGCATGCTCCATGCCGGTAAAGTTATTTTGTTGATCAAATAAAGCTTTAAATGATACTACTGAGGGTGATCTTGGCTGATCAAACAAGGAGTCATCTTCTCGGGTAAAAACCATTTTTACCGGCTTGCCAATAGCTTTAGCCGTTAATACCGCAGGTATCGCATAATCACCGAATAAGCGTCGACCAAAACCACCGCCCAAATATTGCTGATGCATAATGACTTTATCGTCAGTAACTTGCAGCGCTTTGGCTATCGCGGGTAAAGTTAACGATTGCCATTGATTACCGGTATACACATGCCAGCGACCATTTTTCTCTTCAACGGTTGCATTAACTGGCTCTAAGGCAAAATGCAAAACAGTATGAGTACGATAAACCGCATCGATAGTATTAGCGGCTTTAGCGCTTGCTGCCACGAAATCGCCCTCATTGACAAACAAACCACCTTCACTCTCATCAGCAACTAAACGCGCTCCTTCTTTGAGAATATCGTCCTCACTGACCTTAGCCGTTTTACCGGCTTGATAACTAACCTTTAAAGCATCAGCGGCTTTAATTGCGCCATAATAGCTGTCGGCCTCAACAGCAACCCAACCTTGAATATTTTCACTCGGGTCTTGCAAAATATGGTAGCCAAGATAACCTTTTATTTTCTTTGCTGCGCTATCATCAACACCGGTCACTTTGCTGCCATATCGAGTTGGTGGAATAATGGGTCGAGCATAAACCATCCCTGCCAATTCAACATCAATACCATAAACGGCGGTACCATTAGTTTTAGCTGGAATATCAAGCGCTAAGCTAGGTTTGCCCACCAAGGTTCTTTTACTCGCTGGTTTAAGTGGTAAAGCGTTAATTTCTTCTGGTGTAAAGGCTCGATTAAATGTGCCTTTTGCCACAATATCGCCAAAACTGATTGAGCGGTCTTGGCAAAGTACAGCACCATGTTCGACTCGGCATTCTTCAACTGGGCAATTTAAGATGTTTGCCGCGGCTTCAATTAAAGCGATACGACCGGCTGCACCGGCTTGAGAAAGTGGTTTAAATGATTGAAATACAGACCAAGAGCCG
>Ga0209344_10001126_pt1 | contig 37116 bp, 37 predicted proteins | sample Cruoilmetagenom6_FD_187293 | JGI IMG/M metagenome (GOLD analysis project Ga0209344, IMG submission 187293) | Oil polluted marine microbial communities from Coal Oil Point, Santa Barbara, California, USA - Santa Barbara Oil Seep Sample 6 (SPAdes)... | ecosystem: Environmental > Aquatic > Marine...
GGGGGGGGGGGGGGGGGGGGGGGGGGAGCCGCAAACTCCATATTCTCGGACAGCCCCAAAGGCTCTTTTTTGGCCCTTGCGGGCCGACCCCCACCCTTGATCCCTCCCCACAAGGGGGAGGGAGAAAGAAAGCGGCACCGTCCTCCTGCCTTCCTTCCCCTTCCTTCTCCCTCGGGCTTGACCCGAGGGTCCATGCGATGACCGCCACACTGAATGGATGCCCGGATCAAGTCCGGGCAAAAAGGGGGTGGGTTGGGTTGGCAAGGGACAGGCTCAGGATGAGGTTCGGTCAGGACAAACATCAGGCCTTCCGTCGTCATTGCGAGCGGCAGAGTCGCGCGGCAATCCATCAAGGACTGGCCCCGCCTGCTGCAAAGCGGCATTGTGGGGCAATGGCAAAACCTGATTCGGCGACACAACCTGATTTCTCACACGAGCACGCGCTGATGACGCGCGGCCTGCTGCGTGTGGCGGGCGTGGACGAGGCCGGGCGGGGGCCGTTGGCCGGGCCGGTTGTGGTCGCGGCCGTGGTGCTCGATCCGGCTAATATTCCTGACGGGCTCAATGATTCAAAAAAGCTGACAGCCAAACGGCGTGACGCTCTGTTTATCGAGATCATGGCCACAGCCGAAGTTTCGATTGTCACCGCGCCGCCGAAAATCATCGACCTTCTCAATATTCGCGGCGCGACGCTTTGGGGCATGTGCCAGGCCGTATTGGGGCTTGGCGAGACACCAGACCATGTGTTGATCGACGGGCGCGATATTCCCGAGGGCATGCCCTGCCCGGCTGATTACCTGATCGGCGGCGATGGGCGCAGCGTTTCCATCGCGGCGGCCTCGATCATTGCCAAGGTGATGCGCGACAGGATGTGTCCGGTAATGGATTGCGATCACCCCGGCTTCAGCTTTGCCCAGCACAAGGGCTATGGAACCGCCGTTCACATGAGCGCGCTCACGACACTCGGGCCGACCGGTCATCACCGGCAAAGCTTTGCACCGGTGCTGGCTGCGGCGCGTCTGCCTTAACGCTTCATTTACCCTAACCCTTAGGCGAGATTTAACCCTAAGGCGCTACAAACGCCTTGTTAGTATTGCGTTAGGGTTAAGTGTATGTTGCGTACCGAACGTAGTCCGGGCTTTGTCAAAGCGCCGGGTTCAGAGCAAAGTTCTCTCCCCATCGATACCATTCTGGTGGGCGATTGCATTGATCACATGAACAGCCTGCCTGAGGGCTCGGTTGATCTGATTTTTGCAGATCCTCCCTATAATCTGCAGCTTGAACAGGGCCTCACCCGTCCCGACCAGTCAAAGGTCGATGCGGTGGATGATGACTGGGACAAATTCGACAGTTTTGCCCATTATGACGCCTTCACCAATGCCTGGCTGGCAGCCGCCCGCCGGGTGCTGAAGCCGGACGGCGCAATCTGGGTGATCGGTTCGTATCACAATATTTTCCGCGTCGGCACGGCCCTGCAGAACCTCGATTTCTGGATGCTGAACGACGTGATCTGGCGCAAGGCCAACCCGATGCCGAATTTCCGTGGCACGCGGTTCACCAATGCGCATGAGACGCTGATCTGGGCGTCGCGTAGCCAGAAGAGCAAGGTAACATTTAATTACGAAGCCCTGAAACTTGCCAATGATGACACGCAAATGCGTTCAGACTGGCTGTTTCCCATCTGCACCGGGGCCGAACGGCTCAAGGGCGATGATGACGAAAAAGTGCACCCGACACAAAAGCCCGAGGCGCTACTCTATCGCATCCTGACGGCGACGACCAAGCCGGGCGATGTGGTGCTGGATCCGTTCTTTGGTACCGGCACAACCGGAGCCGTGGCGAAAAAGCTCGGCCGGCATTTCATCGGTATCGAGCGCGAGAACGTTTATATCAACGCCGCGCTGAAGCGCATTGCCAGCGTCAAGCCGCTGAGCGGCGAGGCCTTGTCGGTTACCACACCGAAGCGCTCTGCACCGCGTGTCGCGTTCGGATCTTTGGTCGAACAGGGATTGATTGCACCGGGCACGGAACTTTTTGACGCCCGCAAACGTTACTCTGCCATGGTTCGCGCTGACGGTTCGCTTAGCGCCGACACGCATAGCGGGTCGATCCATCGGGTCGGGGCGCTGGTTCAGGGGGCCGAAGCCTGTAACGGCTGGACCTTCTGGCACTTTAAAAAGGGCAAGACTCTCTTGCCTATCGATGAATTGCGCACGGAAATTCGCGCCCAAATGGAAAAAATTTCCGCCTGACGATGACCTCCAACTCTCCCAGGCAATTTTAGCCGCCGGTTCCCAATAACCGGCGGCTTTTTTTATTCCGGTTCGATCAGTTCATCGACGCCGCCCATGGCCAGCACCTTGCGAAACAGGCTGGGCAAAGCCTCATTGCCCAGATTACCCGGGGCGCTCCACCAGCCGCCGGACCCGGCATCTTCGTCACTCACCTGCAAATGCCAGATGTCCAGTTCCAGCCGGAAATGGGTAAAGACATGGATGACCTCACCCTTGTTCTGCCAGTTGCCGGCAAAGGGAAAGACCGGGTCGTGGCGCGCACCCACCCAGTCCGTACCGGGCACTTCGGTCATTTTGGCCAGCAGGCCTTTTTCGCCCCTTTGGCGCAGCCATACCGCACCATCGGGCCGGGTCAGGATAAAGGCATGGCCGAACCGGGTCGGGCGTTCTGCCTTGACCGGTTTGACCGGAAAATCGGTGGGGCGGCCGCTAGCAGCGCCCTGACAGCCCGATTGCAACGGGCAAAGCATGCAAGAGGCGGCGCGCGGCGCGCATAGCGTGGCGCCAAGGTCCATCATCGCCTGGGCAAAATCGCCGGCCCTTTCCGGCACGGCACGCTGCACTTCGGCGCGCACTTGCGGCTTGGCCTCGCGCACCGGCACATCGAGCGCGATATAGCGGGCGATGACTCGATCGACATTGCCATCAACCACGGCAATGTTTTCGTCATGACAAATGGCGGCGATGGCGGCGGCCGTATAAGGCCCGATACCGGGCAATGTCTGCAATTCCGCCGAATTTGCGGGAAAGACACCATCCAGTTCGATCGAGACCTTGACGGCGCAGGCATGCAGATTGCGGGCGCGGGCGTAATAGCCAAGCCCGGCCCATTCGACCAGCACATCGTCGAGCGGAGCGTTTGCCAGCGCGTTGACATCGGGCCAGCGGGTGGTGAAACGATGAAAATAATCGCCCACTGTCGCAACCGTTGTCTGCTGCAACATGATTTCGCTGAGCCAGACCCGATAGGGATCGGGCCGCACACCCCGGGCGCGGTCGGCAGGCGATGTGCGCCATGGCAAGGTGCGCGCGTGCCGGTCATACCAGGCGAGCAGCGCCATGGCATCGAGCGGGGCAGTTGTGGGCTTTTGTCTGGCGGCGGGTTGAGGCATTATGGGGGCACCAAACTCCAAGGCTTGTTCTAGTGCAAGCGATGAATGGATTTCATCCCCATGGCGGACAAGAAACCAAAAGACAAGCGGCTGAACAGAACCGTGGGCCTTAGCGAAGCGGTCAGTGCGGCGATTGATCCGGTGTTCCGCAAGCGCGGCTTTGCCAGCCGCGACATCATCACCAGTTGGGCCGCCATCGCCCCGGTGCCTTACGACAAGGTGGCGATCCCGGACAAATTATTGTGGCCGCGCGGCCAGGCAGGTGCCGAAGGGGCGATCCTGTTTCTGCGCTGCGCGGAAAGCCAGCGGCTGGCACTGGCCCATGAGGGGGCAGCGGTGGCTGCGGCGGTCAACCGCTATTTCGGCTATGTGCTGGTGGGGGCTGTCAAATTGTCCGCCGAACCGTTCACCCCCGGTTCAGGCATGAAGAGCGATAAACGCAAAGAGCCGCTCCCCGAAACCCGACAGGCTGTGGAAAACGCGATTGCCGGGGTAAAGGATGAAGGCGTCAAAGAAGCTTTGCGCCATTTGGGCCATGGTTTATTGAAGTGAACAGACTGATCACCGGGTGTTGAACGAAAGCCAGCGTTTCACCCTGTTACTGCCGCAAAGCATATGCTTAGTGTCAGCGAAACAACTGAGATGGAGTTAATCAGTGACCGTTAATCGCCGTAATGCCATGATCCTGACCGCAGGCGCGTCCCTTGTCAGCCTCGCCGGGTTCAGCCCGTCCTTCGCCGCGGAAGGCGATACCTATGACATCGCCAAGATCATGGCCCCCAAAGGCATGGTAGACCGGCCAATCGGCGGCACGGACACCAAGGTTACGGTGATCGAATATGCATCGCCAACCTGCTCGCATTGCGCAGCGTTCGCCATTAATGTCTATCCGGGACTCAAAGAACAATATATCGACACTGGCAAGATCACCTTCATCATGCGTCCGTTCGTGCGCAATGTGCTCGATGCAGTGGTGTTCATGCTGGCGGAAACTGCCGATGACAACGACACCTATGCCAGCATCGTGCATACGTTCTTTGAAACGCAGAATCAGTGGGCCGTGTCCGACAAACCGCGTGATGCCCTGCTGGCCATCGCACTGCAGCTCGGGTTTACTGAGGAAAGCTTTGAGGCTGCCTTGACGAATCAGGATCTGTTCGCCGGGATGGAAACCTTGCGTACACAGGCTCTCGAAGAGTTCGACCTCACCGGGACGCCGACGTTCTATATTAATGGTAAGCAGAGTTCCGGAGAAAAATCGCTTGAGGATCTATCGGCAGAAATCGATCCCCAGCTCGGCTAACGCCATCTCCTCTGGAGGTGCGTGGTGAAATTCACGCGCCTCAAACTGACCGGTTTCAAGAGCTTTTGTGACCCGACGGACCTTTATCTCGAACCGGGATTGACGGGTGTCGTCGGGCCCAATGGTTGCGGCAAATCCAATCTTGTCGAGGCCCTGCGCTGGGTGATGGGCGAAAGCTCCTATAAAGCCATGCGTGCCTCGGGCATGGATGACGTGATCTTTTCCGGCTCGGGCAACAGGCCGGGTCGCAATACGGCCGAAGTCACCGTTGTCCTCGACAATACCGACCGCACCGCCCCCGCCGCCCTCAACAATGCCGATATTCTAGAAGTCACCCGCCGCATTGAGCGCGAAGCCGGCTCGGTCTACCGGGTCAATGGCCGCGAGGTGCGCGCCCGCGACGTACAACTATTGTTTGCCGACGCCTCAACGGGTGCCCATTCCCCTGCATTGGTGCGGCAGGGCCAGATCGGCGAGCTGATTGCTGCAAAGCCGGTCAAGCGCCGGGCCCTACTGGAAGAAGCGGCGGGCATTTCCGGCCTGCACTCACGCCGGCATGAGGCGGAACTGCGCTTGCGCGCTGCCGAACAGAATCTGGAGCGCGTCGATGATGTCGTCGCCCAGATTGAACAACAGCTTGAAACCCTCAAGCGGCAGGCCCGGCTGGCGACCCGCTATCGCAGCATTTCGGGCGATATCCGTCAGGCCGAAGCCAGCCTTTATCATTTGCGCTGGGTTGCCGCCCGCTTTGCCGAAAAAGAGGCCGAAGCGCAGCAGGGGCGGTTGATCAATCAACTGGCGGAAGCCACCCATGCCGAACGCATGGCCGCCAAGGCGCTAGAAAATGCCGAGGCGCGGGTTGAACCGCTGCGCAATGCCGAAGCTGCAGCAGCCGCCGTGTTGCAGCGGCTGACGATTTTGCGCAGCCAGCTTGACGATGAAATGCGCCGGGCCAATGCGCGGCGTTCCGAACTGGAAGACCGGCAGAAGCAGATCGCCGCCGATGGCGAACGCGAACGGGCCCTTGTTGTCGAGGCCGATGGGCTGATCGCGACCTATGCCGAGGAAACTGCGGCGCTAAACCGCGAAACCGCCGATGAGCAGGAAGCCGCCGACGCGGCCCGCGCGGATGCCGAACGGATGCGCCAGACATTGGCCGAAGCCGAAGTGCTGGCCCGTGAAGCCGCCGATGCCCTGGCGCAATTGCGGGCGCGGCGCGGCCAGGCCAGCCGTACGCTGGCCGATGCGGAACAGCGCGTCGCCCGGCTCAAAGACCAGATCAGCGATGTTGAGGTCGAGGCGACCGGTGTGCGCGCCAATCTTGAAGCAGATGAAGCTGTGGCCGAGCGCACCTTAGCGCTCGAAACAGCCAAGCAGGCCTCAGACAAAGCGGAACAGACAACCAATGCCGCCGAATTGGTTGTGGCCGAACGGCAAGCAGCGCTTGATGCAGCCCGCCCGGCCCTGGCCGAACTCGACAGCCGGGTCTCCAGCCTTGAATCCGAGGCAGCAACGCTGGCGCGGGTATTGAACGTCGAAGGCGGCTCGCTCTGGCCGCCAATTGTCGACGCACTGAAAGTAACCGCCGGCTATGAAACAGCGCTCGGCGCGGCCCTTGGCGATGATCTTGAAGCGGCGTCCGATAGCGGCGCCCCGCTTTATTGGGCCGAGCCGGGGAAAAGCACCGGGGATGCGGCCTTGCCGGCCGGGGCCAAGCCCCTCGCCGGATTTGTGACCGGCCCTGCCCTGTTGAACCGCCGCCTCAACCAGATCGGTCTGGTGGAAAAAGCTGACGGGCAGAAACTGATGGCTTTGCTCAAACCCGGTCAACGTCTGGTCACCATGGAAGGTGATCTTTGGCGCTGGGACGGGTTTGTCGCCGCGGCCGATGCACCAACTGCCGCCGCGCAACGCCTGAGCCAGCGCAACCGGTTGGCGGAACTTGATATTGAAGTCACGTCTGCCCGCAGCGATCGCCAAAAGCTCAAAGCCGAAACCGATGCCTTGCTAACGGCGCTGGAAGCGGCCCGGCAGGACGAGCGCGTCGCCCGCGATGGCTGGCGCGAAGCGCAACGGGCAATTGCAACCGCCCAGACCGGGCTCGACGTGGCGCAAAAAGCGCTCAGCCAATTGACCTCGCGCAAGAGCGCGCTTGAGGAAGCCAAGACCCGGCTGACCGCCAGCCTTGTTGAAGCGGAAGCGGCAGAAGCCGAGGCGCGCAAGGCCCTGGCCGAGACCGGGGACGAAACCGGTGCGCTGGACCATGCCGAGGGGCAGCAGGCCGCGCTGGTTGAATTGCGCGACAAATCCGAGCAGGCCCGGCTCAAACTCGGCAATTATGAGAATGCGGCACGGCTGCGCGAAAGCCGCCAGCGCCAGATCGAAAGCGATGTGCAAAGCTGGGAACGCCGCAAGGCCGGGGCCGCCGCGCAACTTGAAACCCTCGAAAAGCGCCAAGCCGAAATCGGCGAACAATTGCAGACGCTCGATGCCACCCCGGACAGTTTTGCCGCCAAGCGCGCCAATCTGGACGAGGACATCGAAGCGGCCACTGCCGACCACAAGACTGCATCCGACCGGATGGCGGAAGCCCAAACCAGCTATCGCGAAACCGACAAGGCCGCCCGCGCCATGATTGAAGCGCTATCAAAGGCGCGCGAGGAACTGGCGCGGATCGAAGAGCGGATGAAGGGCTTTATTGCCCAGCGCCAGCAGATCGAGCGCAGCGTCGAGGAAAACCTCTCCATTCCGGCCAACAAGGCGGCGGAAGTGGCCGGGATTCGCGCAGATGCGCCTTTGCCGAATGAAGAGCAGGTCGAGCGCAAGCTCGAACGGCTGAAATCGGAACGCGAGCGCTTGGGCGGGGTCAATCTCGGGGCGGAACGCGAATCCGAAGAGGTCAAGGAAAAGCTCGACACCATGGTCACCGACCGCGATGACCTGATCGCGGCGATTGCCAAATTGCGTAGCGGCATTTCCAGCCTCAATCGCGAGGGTCGGGCCCGGCTGACCGAGGCATTCGATAAGGTCAACGCCCATTTCCAGGATCTGTTCACCACCCTTTTCGGGGGCGGCACGGCGGAACTGACCTTTGTGGAGAGCGACGACCCGCTGGAAGCCGGGCTTGAAATCATTGCCCGCCCACCAGGCAAGAAGCCGCAGACCATGACGCTCCTTTCCGGCGGCGAGCAGGCATTGACGGCGCTCAGCCTGATTTTTGCGGTATTCCTGACCAATCCGGCCCCGATCTGCGTGCTCGATGAAGTCGATGCGCCGCTTGACGATGCCAATGTGGAACGGTTCTGCAACCTGCTCGACACCATGCGCACCCGCACCGATACCCGCTTCATGGTTATCACCCATAATCCGATCAGCATGAGCCGGGTGGACCGGCTTTATGGGGTGACAATGGCCGAGCGCGGGGTCAGCCAACTGGTTTCAGTGGACCTTAAAACCGCTCAGGAAGTGGTCGAGGCGGTCTGAGAATCTCTTCGCATGGCACAGCCGAGGTGTGGACTCGTTGCCGCAGCTTGAATAGCGCCGAAAAAGCCATTACAAATCAATGGTTTATAATGCATAAGCAGCGCTTGACACCTCCGGATGCTAACACTATGGTGCGCGCGACTTTGAGGGGCAACCTCATCATGCAAGATGATCGGACAGGATGGTAGCGTGATGGCAACGCCGCGCAATACAAATAGTCCGGTTGGCGGCAAAGGCCGCTCGGTGACTTCGGATCTGGGGCAAAGAATTGCCAAGGCCCGTGGGCAAGGACCTGATGGAGCGAATGCTTCATCGGCGTCAAAACAGGGTGACCTGAACGGCCTCGGCCGGGCGGCACGCCTTGGTACCGAGTTCATTGCCGCCGTGCTGGTTGGTGCAGGATTGGGCTATGGCCTTGACCTGCTGTTCAAGACCACGCCTTGGCTGATGTTGATCATGCTTCTTGTGGGCTTTGGCGCTGGCATCTTGAATGTTGTTCGTGCTGCAGCGCAAATAAATGCGGCGAATCCCGCCCCGCTCGACGCGGACCTCGGTCCTGACGAGTATGACGAAGACGAGTTGAACTGAGGCAAGGGCCGTTAAACGTGGCAGACCCGAACAAAGTCGATCCAATCCATCAATTTGGTATTGAGACTCTTTTTTCTTTTGGCGGCGGTGAAGGTGGTTCGCAAATCGCGTTCACCAATTCCGCGCTGTTTATGGTGCTGACGGTTGTCGTCATTGCAGCCTATCTTATCCTTTCGACCCGTGGTCGCGGCCTTGTGCCGAACCGGGCGCAGGTCTTGTCCGAAATGCTCTATGAGTTCGTGGCCAATATGGTGCGTGACTCTGCGGGCACCGAGGGAATGAAATTCTTCCCCTTTGTGTTCTCGCTGTTCATGTTCGTGCTGGTGGCTAACCTGTTTGGCATGGTGCCGTTCTTCTTTGCCATTACCAGCCACATCATCGTCACCTTCGCGCTGGCGTTTCTGGTCATTATGGTGGTTCTGGTCTACGGTTTCATGCGCAATGGCCTTGGCTTCTTCAAGCTGTTCGTGCCTGCCGGCGTGCCGGGCTATGTGTTGCCCATCGTGGTGCCGATCGAGATCATCTCGTTCCTGTCGCGCCCGATTTCACTCAGCGTACGTTTGTTCGCCAATATTCTCGCGGGCCACATCACCCTGAAGGTGTTTGCAGGCTTTGTCGTGACGCTGGGTTCGCTCAACTTTCTCGGTTTCCTCGGCGCTGCCTTGCCGCTGTTCATGACAGTGGCGCTGACGGCGCTCGAGTTTCTGGTTGCCGCATTGCAGGCCTATGTGTTTGCAGTGCTGACGGCAATGTATCTCAATGATGCGATCCATCCGTCACATTAGGGTTTAACAAAATTCACGGCGGTCAAAGAGGTCCGTCGCGCAAAAACAACAACGTTTTATCTTTGAAAGGAACATGACATGGAACCAGAAGCAGCAAAACTGATTGGTGCCGGTATCGCCTGTATAGGCCTCGCTGGTGCTGCGATGGGTGTGGGTAACATCTTCGGCAACTTCCTGTCGGGTGCACTGCGCAACCCCTCCGCCGCACAGAGCCAGTTCGGCAACCTGATTTTCGGCTTCGCTGTTACTGAAGCTTTGGGCATCTTCTCGTTCCTGATCGCCCTTCTGCTTCTGTTCGCCGTCTAATTCAGGCTTACTGAAATCGCGACGGCGGCCGGGATTAAATTCCATGGCTGCCGTTGATTTGTCTGGCCTTTGTCAGACGAGCATTGACCCAACGGGTGTTTGATCATGACCGGTATACTGGTGGCTCAGGAAAATGCTGTGGAACATGCCCTCGAGGATCTCGAGCAGTCGACGGCTGTCGACGGTGTGCTGCATGACACGCAAGAGGGCACGCTTGCCCATGGTGGCGAAGGCGAACATTCGTCCGCATTCCCGCCATTTGACAGCTCCTCCTTCGGGTCGCAGCTGTTGTGGCTGGCGGTGGCTTTCGGCCTTCTCTATGTGCTGATGAGCCGTGTTGCCCTGCCCCGCATCGGTGAAATCCTTGAAGTCCGGCGTGACCGGATCGAGGGTGATCTGGCGGAAGCAGAACGCATGCGTCAGAAAACCGATCAGGCTCTGGCCGATTACGAAAAAGCGCTGGCGGACGCCAAGTCCAAGTCCCAGGGCATTGCCGAGGCAACCCGCAGCAAGGTGAAAACCGAGCTCGATGCCAAGCGCACCAAGGTCGAAGCCGACCTTTCCAAGAAGATGTCCGAGGCAGAAGCCCGGATCCAGGTCACCAAGACCGAAGCCATGGGCAATGTCAGCGAGATCGCTGCCGAAACCGCTCAGGCACTGGTCACCCAGCTATTGGGCAAGGTGCCGGTAAAAGCGGCGCGCGACGCGGTCGCCAAAGTGGTTAAGGAGCAGGTATAATGGGTTGGGATGCAACCACTTGGGCCACGGTATGGGTCTTTATTTCCCTGATCATCTTTTTGGGTGTGATGGTCTATTTCGGCGTGCCGAAAATGATCGCCAAATCGCTCGACGACAAGATCGCCAAGATCAGTGATGACCTTGATGAAGCCAAGCGGCTGCGCGAGGAAGCGCAGGCCCTGCTGGCCGAATATGAGCGCAAGCGCAAAGATGCGGAAAGCGAAGCTGCGGACATTATCACAGCAGCACAGGAAGAGGCGGCACGGATCGCCGAGGAAGCCAGTGCATCGCTGGAAGAGCTGATTACCCGCCGTACCAAGGCCGTGGAAGACAAGATCGCCCAGGCCGAAGCCCATGCGGTTGCTGAAGTGCGGGCGCGCTCGGCAGACGTTGCGGTGGAAGCGGCGCGGGCTATCCTTGCCGACCAGATGACGGCCAAAGGTGATGCGCTTGTTGACCAGGCCATCAAGGATGTGGCTGCAAAGCTCAACTAATCCTTTTGTGAATGCTGAAGTTTAAGAACGGGCCGCAAGGCCCGTTTTTTATTGGGTAAATCCCCAAAACAAGAGTAAACCTAAAACAGACCCAACAAACCGGGCACATTCAGCAGGGTTTGCTTTCGATTGCCGGCATCGGCGCCGGTGACTGTTTGTTGCCATTCACAACCCTTGCGCGGTCAAAGACAACCGCCCCGAAATTCAACAGATGTGCGGCCCGATGATTTGGGACGGCTGATGGAACTGACGGGCGGGGTTGATGGGCACCGGGTAGATCGATGGGCCCCTATATCCGTAACGGCCCTTTCCGTAAAAACAGGCATGGCCCTTACGCAAAAACACTGGGCGGCACGGGGGCACGCGGCCCCCTTGCCTTATTGCAGGCCGACCATGTCAACGACACCGCCGGGGCAGCCGGCGGGACGGGTCGGGGCGGCGAGGATGGCATCGGCGATTTTGGCGTTGCCGCCGATCTGACCCTTGAGCCCGATCCGCAATTCGGCGATCAAATTGCGCGACCCATCGACAACGCAATCGATGGTCACGCGGGCGCCGGCCCCTTCGCCGAAACTGTCATCAAAGGCAGCGCGGATTTCCGCTGTGCTCAATTGCTGGCCCTTGCTCGCGTCGAACAGGGTGCGCAGCGGGGTGGCGTTGAGGGCGTCCATCAATTGCAGGGAGGTGGCGTAATAATCTTGCGGGCTGCTGCCGGTGCAGGTGCCGTGCTTGACCCATTCATGCCGGTCCAGTTGCGACTGGGTGCCGGGCATGACGGTGTTCAGCCGCTCGCGGGTGTCGGGGGATATTTCGGGCTGGCGCAAATCCTGCCAGCGCCCCGCCTTGTCGGTGCGCGTCTCTTCGGCATTGACGCCGCAATAGGAGCTATTGGCCCCTTCCGGCCAGAGGCCATGCAGGGAGAAGTTTTCGGCATCGAAACGGGCGGCCGTCTGGCTTTCGCACTCGCGCTTGTCGGGCCGGGTTTCGCAAAAGGCGGGCTGCCAGCTCACCGCAAGGGTGAATGCCCCCTCGAGGCCCTCGGACAGATCGAGATTGCCGGTCAGATCCGCCTGTTCCGCCAGGGCCGGTTCCACCGGTTCCCCATCGCTGGGGAACAGGGTGGGCCAGAGCACCATGGCAATGGCGGCCAGTAGCAAAATACCAATGACCGGTGCCGCCAATCGCCGTTTACGCATTATTCTGCCGCTTCCTGTTGTGCGACCGGCGCTACCCATTTCAAGACCGGGCTGCGCGCCGCGCGGGTTTCATCAAGGCGCCGCCGGGGCGCTTTCATGGGAGCGGCCGTAAAACGGGTGGTGTGGCCCGCTTTGGCGTCCGCCGCCAATTCCAGCATGGTATCGCAAAAAGTGTCGAGGGTTTGTTTTGATTCCGATTCTGTGGGCTCAATCAGCATGGCCCCGTGCACAACCAGCGGGAAATACATGGTCATGGGATGGAAACCCTCGTCGATCATCGCCTTGGCAAAATCGAGCGTGGTGACGCCGCTGCCCTCAAGGAAGCTGTCGTCAAACAATGCCTCATGCATGCAGGGTTGACCGCCAAACGGGGCGGAGAAGACCTTTTCCAGCCGCGCCTTGATGTAATTGGCATTGAGCACCGCATCCTTTGCTCCTTGCGCCAGCCCGTCGCCACCATGGGAGAGCATGAAGCTCAATGCACGGGTGAACATGCCCATCTGGCCATGAAAGGCCGTGAGGCGGCCAAAACTTTGCGTGCCTTCGCCATGCTCGACCAGAACCCGGCTGTCGCCATCCTTGCGGATGAAAGGAATGGGCGCGAAGGGCGCAAGCGCCTCGGAGAGCACCACAGGCCCCGCACCCGGCCCACCGCCGCCATGGGGCGTCGAGAAGGTTTTGTGCAGGTTGATATGCATGGCGTCAATGCCGAGGTCGCCGGGGCGGACGACGCCCATGATGGCGTTGAAATTCGCCCCGTCACAATAAAAGAAGGCGCCCGCATCATGCACAGCTTTCGCGATTTCGATCACTTCGGGCTCGAACAGGCCGCAGGTATTGGGATTGGTCAGCATGATCGCGGCCACATCGGGGCCGAGAGCGTCGATTACCGCACTGGCGTCCACGGTGCCATTGGCATTGGCGGGGATGGATTTGACGCTATAGCCGAGAAAAGCAGCCGTTGCCGGATTGGTGCCATGGGCGCTTTCGGGCACCAGCACCACTTTACGATGGCCCTCGCCCCGCGCTTCCTGCGCGGCCTTGATCGCCATCATGCCGCACAGTTCGCCATGGGCACCAGCTTTGGGGCTCATGGCCACGGCGGAGGTATTGGTCAATACCATCAGCCAGTCGGCCAGCTCATCGATCAGTTCGAGCGCACCCTGCACGGTGGAGACCGGCTGCAGGGGGTGGATATCGGCAAAGCCGGGCAGGCGCGCCAGTTTTTCATTAAGGCGCGGATTATGCTTCATGGTGCAGGAGCCCAAGGGGTACATGCCGCTATCAATCGACATGTTGAGCCGGGACAGGCGCACATAATGGCGCATGGCCTCCGGTTCAGTCAGGCCGGGCAAATCGAGCGGGCTCTTGCGGGCATGATTGCCGAGGCGCGCACCGGTGATTTCCACATCGGGCAGATCGACCCCGGAATGATCGGTATCGCCGATTTCAAACAGCAGCGGCTCATCGGGCAAGAGGGCGGCACCAGTTGTGATGGCAGCGTCATTGGCGGGTGCGGTCGGGCGTCCCTGATTATTCATGCTCATGCCAGCACCTCTTTCAATCCAGCCACCAGAGCCGCAATGTCGGCATCGCTGGTGAGTTCCGTTGCGGCCAGAACCAGCAGGTTTTCAAGCTCGGGCTTGCCCGGCTCAAGCCGGGAGACCGGCACGCCGGCGATGATGTTTTTGGCGACCAATGCTTCGACAACTTCTGCGGCTGGCTTGTTCAGACGTAGGGTCATTTCGTTGAAGAAGGTGTCGTTGAGCAATTCGACGCCCGGGACCTGCTCAAGGGCATCGGCCAGGGCAGATGCGCGGGCATGGTTGAGGCGGGCAAGTTTTGTCAGCCCGGCTTCGCCGAGAAGCGACATGTGGATGGAAAAGGCCAGCGCACAGAGACCGGAATTGGTGCAGATATTCGAGGTCGCCTTTTCGCGGCGGATATGCTGCTCGCGGGTAGAAAGGGTCAAAACGAAACCGCGCTTGCCTTCGGCGTCAACTGTTTCACCACAAAGCCGGCCGGGCATCTGGCGAATGAATTTCTCCCGCGTTGCCATCAGTCCGACATAGGGGCCGCCGAAATTAAGCGCGTTGCCGATGGACTGGCCTTCAGCGACGACAATATCGGCGCCGAGCGCGCCGGGGGCTTCGATCAGGCCGAGGGCTACCGCTTCGGTGACAACGACAATCAGCAGCGCGCCCTTGGCATGAGCCGCCTCCGCCAGCGATTTGACATCGCGCAGATGGCCGTAAAAATCGGGCGTCTGGATGACGATGGCGGCAGTTGCGTCGTCGACCTCGGCGGTGATACCGCCCTGCCCTTCGGGGCTGGCCTCAAGACAGACAAGGTGCTCGCCCTCGCCCATATAGGTTCGCACCACATCGCGGTAATGGGGATGAATGCCGCCGGAAAGGATGATCTTGTTGCGCCGGGTCAGGCGGCAGGCCATCAGCACCGCTTCGGCGGTGGCGGTCGAGCCGTCATACATGGAGGCATTGGCCACATCCATGCCGGTGAGATTGGCGACCTGGGTCTGGAACTCGAACAGCATTTGCAGCGTGCCCTGAGAAATCTCGGGCTGATAAGGCGTATAGGCAGTGAGGAATTCCGAGCGCTGGATCAGGTGATCAACGCTTGCCGGCACGTGATGGCGATAGGCACCGGCACCGACAAAAAACGGGCCGTCCCCTGCCGCACGGTTCTTGCCGGAAAGGGCGCGCATATGGTTTTCGACCATATATTCGGGCTGATGGCCCGGCAGATCGAGACTTGTGGTTTGCAGCGCTGAACGCGGCACACCGGCAAACAGCTCTTCAATGGTCTTTGCGCCGATCACGCCGAGCATTTCGGCGCGTTCGGCATCGCTATGGGGCAGGTATCGCATGAAGATTACCCCTGAGCGGTGTGAGAAGCATAGGCGGTGGCATCCATCAGGTCATCGAGTTCCCCCGCATCGCTGACCGACAGCTTGAAAATCCAGCCATTGCCTTCCGGATCGGAATTGACGAGGCCGGGATCGCCATTCAGCGCCTCGTTGACCTCGGTGACGGTGCCCGATACCGGGCTGTAGATTTCCGAGGCGGCCTTGACGGATTCAACAACAGCGGCTTCGTCACCCTTTTTGAGGACAGCGCCAACGGCAGGCAGTTCGACAAAAACAATATCGCCGAGCTGCTCTTGCGCGAAGGTGGAAATCCCCACCGTGCCGGCATCGCCTTCGGTGCGGATATATTCGTGGTCCGTGGAAAATTTCATGGTCTATGTTCTCCAGTGAGAATGGAAATCAGGAAAGCGTGCGCACGTAGCGCTGCGCAATGAAGGGCATTTTGGTAATGGTGCCGGTGACGGGTTTGCCACGCACCAGAGCGGTGACGCTGGCGCCAATGACCGCAGCGCCGACGGGCAGATAGGCCATGGCGATGGGGGCCTCAAGGCTGGGCGAGAAGCCGCCCGAGGTGACATGGCCGTGGACATTGCCGTCGGCATCGACCAGTTCCGCGCCTTCACGTACCGGCAGGCGGCCGTCGAAACGAATGCCGATGCGGCGGGTTTCGGGGCCATCGGCCAGGCGTTTCAGCACGGTTTCAGCACCGGGAAAGCCGCCTTCGCTGCGGCGGCGCTTGCCGATGGCGAAAACGATACCGGCGGTGACCGGATCGATTTCGGCATTCATGTCATGGCCGTAAAGACAAAGCCCGGCTTCGAGCCGCAGGCTGTCGCGGGCCCCAAGGCCTGCCGGTTCCAGTTCCGGTTCGGCCAGCAGCAATTCGGCAACGGCATGCGCATGGGCATTGGCGACGGAAATCTCGAAGCCGTCCTCGCCGGTATAGCCCGCGCGCGAGACGTGGCAGTAAAAACCGGCAATGGTTGCTGGGCCGGCCTGCATGAAGGTCAATTTTTGGGTGATATCGCTGTGGCGGGCCAGCGCATCGACGGCCTTTGGCCCCTGAATGGCGATCAGCGCGCGGTCATTCTGGAGTGCGAAATTGAGTTTGCCGCCCAATGCGGCCTGCATCAGCTTCATGTCGTTGAGCTTGGTGGCCGCATTGACGACGATGAACAGGATGCCGTCGGGGGCCTGACCGGCGGCGGGGCGGGTGACGATCAGATCGTCCTCGATACCGCCCTTGTCATTGAGCAGGACCGTGTAGCGCATTTCGCCGGGCTGTAGAGACACCAAGTCGCCGGGCATAATGGTTTCGAGCGCTGCCGCCGTTGTGGCGTGGTCCGGGCCGGTGACGGTGACCTGCCCCATATGCGAGACATCGAACAGGCTGGCGCTCTGACGGGTGTGGAGATGCTCGGCGACGATGCCTTTATATTGCACCGGCAGCGCATAGCCGCCAAAGCCGACCATGCGGCCGCCAAGGGCGGTGTGCAGGTCGAATAATGGCGTTTTCAGAAGGTTGTCGGTTTCCACCAGTTCACCTCGGGTTTGGCACAAAGGGGCGCTCGACATTTGCCAATGTCTTGCACGCCCCCTCTGTCCTACAACCTGAGAGATTTCCCGCCTGCGTTTCGGCTGTTGCCAAAACGTTTGCGGCTACTCCGTCGGTGGGATGTCCGGGGTGGTTGCGGAAGGAGATAATCCATCCACGGCCCGGCATCCGCTTTCCAGAGTTCTGGTTCGACTGCGGTCCTTTTGCCTGAGAGTTTCCGGGGCGGTTGCTCCTTCGGCGTTGGGATGGCTTTTGAGGTTTGCCCTAAAGGCGGCACCAGCCCAATCTCTCCCGCAGTCACGCCACCATGGTTCAGAATCGAAAGGGCGTCAATCCGCACTGGATCAACGCCCTGAAATTCGATGTGTTTTTATGTCCCCGGTCAGGAGCGCGGGTCGAAACCAACCCAAATGGTGATATCTTCGCCGCCCACATAGGGAATGGCGACGTTTTCGACGACCTTGACGAATTCCTCGGACTGGTTCGGCGGGGTGACCTGAACGGGGATATCGTATTTTTCGGAGAAGACGGCCTGCTGGTCGCGCTCTACAGCGAAGCGCAGCGGCAGGGTGAAATCTTTCTGTTCGCCGGAGGGGCCGAGCAGCAAGCGGCCCACGACACCCATCTTGACGGTGATCAGGCCGTTGGAGACGACGCAATTGCGCGATTGCTTGTCGATGACGGCCTGGAACTGCAGCGCCCTTGGGTCACCGATCTTTTTGTCGGCATAGGCATAAATCGACTCGCCGCCATTGCGGACCTTGATCGGCGGACATTCCGTTGCGATCGCGGGCAAGGCGCTTGGCGCGGCCTGGGCGATGGCTGCCTGGCTGGTCGCGGCATCGGCGAGATTATTGTTTGTGGCACCTGTAATTGACGGATCACCGCCCATAAAGGAACCCATGCCACAGCCCGAAAGGGCTCCGGCGACGGTCAGCATACCCACAAAACGGATCATGTGGCGCATGCCCTGTCCCCCGAAAGCCAATTCCATCTGCCTCAACTCCTTACGCATGGCTCTAGGCCGGCATTGATTCAATAATATCGAGGATAGCCGGTGCTCCCGAGGAAGTCACCTGCCCTGGTTGATCTTCGGTAAACAAGGCTTCGACAATCCCGTCTTTTATGATCAATGCCGCGCGGATGGCACGGGTGCCCATGCCGCCGCCGCTCATGTCCTTGTCGAGGCCGAGCGCCTTGGTGAGGGCTCCATTGCCATCGGCAATGAACTCCACCGCGCCCAGCGCCCCGGACGCATCGGCCCAGGCCTTGACCACATGCTGGTCATTGACGGTCATGCAGATGACGCGATTGATGCCCTTGGCACGAAAGGCATCAGCGGCGCTGACATAGCCGGGCAGATGATTATTGTGACACGTGGGGGTGAAGGCCCCCGGCACCGTGAACAAGACCACTCTTCCGTCACCAAATATGGTGGCGCTGTCGGCATCCGTCACCCCGCCCTTGTTGATCAGCTTGATTGCAACCGAGGGAATAGCGTCGCCGTTCTGGATCATGCCCGTGCCTTGTTTTATTCAAATGGATGGACCACACGGGGCGATCCGCTGGATGATGACAAACCGTGTCATTCCCGCTTGGAAGCCGGAATGGCGGGTGTTTTCAGTAACCGCGCACCTGAACGGTACGGGACACTTCAAAGGCACCTTCTTCAGTCAGGAATGTGAGCCGAACCGGTTGGCCGTGCAAGTCCAATCGCGTGCTCTTTCCCAGCAATTTAAAGCTGACTATCGCCGCTTCGGGGCTTTTTTGCGGCATGGAGAACAGCAGGGACGGGTCGCCATTGTCGACGATCAGCGATTGCGGATCGAGGCGGGTGGTGTCGATGGCGATCTCAAGGGTGCGGGTTCCGGCATCAAAGACCACGTCGCCGATGATGGTTTCGTCGCCGGTCCAGGCGACAGGGGCATCGGCCAATGCCTGCCGGATACGCAGATCCTGCCCCCGATCCGGTGTCGTCGGGTCAATATTGAGGGCCAGATCGGCGCGGACGGGGACGCAGATATCGTCGCAAACGCCGAGCATGATATTGGCCTTGATGGCGGCCGGGCCCTCCCCCACGGACAAGGCAATCGGCAGCACAACGGGGCCGGAATAGATGAAATCGATATAGCCCTTGTCGAGCTGGCGTTCGGGATAGGGCCAGATGATCTCGCCGCTTCCGATATTGGCGGAGCCTTCCAGCTCGAGCTGCACCGGGATGCCGGTTTCGCCGGGAATGCGCCAATAGGTTTTGGTGGTTTGGGGCATATCCAGCTCGATTGCTGCGAGGGTCTTGCCATTGGTGATGATGTCACTGGCGATCAGCCGCATGCGTGTGCCGGGGGCGATTTCGCTCCACGGGCTTTCCCCGGCGAAGGCCATTGGCGATGTGGCGAGCAGGAGGGCTGTGATTAAGAACTGTTTTATCATGTCTTTAGCTAGCTCATGGCTGAGGATTTGCAAAATCGCAATTGATCATGCCTTCGTGATCATCCCGGTTTTGCAGAAAACCGCTTTGCCCTTTATGATAGATCGAATGGGGGCCTTGCGAGGACTAAAAAATGATGACCTCTCTTAAAGGACAATTTCTCATTGCCATGCCCGGCATGATGGACGAGCGCTTTCATGATGCCGTGGTTTATCTGGTCGCCCATGGCGAAGAAGGCGCGATGGGCATTGTGATCAATCAAAGCCTGCCCGACATGCATTTCACCGATATTCTCGAAGAGATGGATCTGGGCCGCCCCGAAGACCTGATCCAGCTGCCCTCCTCGGTGCAGGACCGGGCCGTGCTCAGTGGCGGGCCGGTTGAGCGCGGGCGCGGCTTTGTGCTGCATTCGGCGGATTATTTCGGCGAGGACAATACGGTGCCGGTCACCGATGATGTGTGCCTGACCGCCAGCATTGATGTGCTCAAAGCCATTTCCTTCGGGCCGGGGCCGGAAAACGCGCTGTTTGCGCTAGGGTATTGCGGCTGGAGCCCGGGGCAGCTTGAGGGCGAATTGCGGGCCAATGGCTGGTTGACCGCGCCGCAATCAATCCCCTTGCTGTTCAAGGAGCCGATCGACAGCCGTTATGATGCAGCCCTTTCAACACTCGGGCGCACAAGCGGCAGCGTCAATCGCGCCAGCCTCAGCTCCACGTCAGGCAACGCCTAGGCAGTTCAGGTAAACTGCGATGACAGGCGGCGGCGCAGTTCGTCGCCGGTCATGGCCGCGCCAAAGGCGAAGCCCTGGGCATAGCGGCAATTGAGATGGCGCAGGCGCTCGACCTCGTCTTCGGTCTCGGCCCCCTCGGCAATCACCGTCATCGAGAGTTCACCGGCCATGGCGATTACCGCGCGCATGATCGGCACCTGGGTATGGGCAAGGCCCGCCTGTTCGCTGATCTGCACAAACGGTGCCGGGATTTTGACGGTATCAAACGGAAAGCGGTGCAGATAGGACAGCGAGGAATAGCCGGTGCCGAAATCGTCGAGTGCCAGCCGAAGACCCATGGCTTTGAGGCTCTGGAGCACATAGGCGGCATGTTCGGGATTGCCCATCACCTGGCTCTCGGTCACCTCGAGTTTGAGATGCTTGATCACCTGCATGTGCTGGGAGACCAGCGACTTCATGTCCGAAAGCATATTTTCCGTCGCCAACTGGCGCGGTGACAGATTGACCGAGACAAAGAATTCATCGCTGAGCGGGAACGCCCGACGCCAGGATTCAGCCTGATTGGCAGCCTGTTCAAACGCCAGCCGGCCGATCTTGGTGATATGGCCGGTGCGCTCGGCCAGAGGAATAAACTCGTCCGGGCTGACGGAGCCGCGCGTGGCATGGTTCCAGCGCATCAGCGCTTCCGCCCCGGCGATCTGATTGGTGTGGATATCCATAATGGGCTGGAATTCGACCTGCAATTCACCCTGACGCAGGGCCCGGGCCAGATCTTCCTCGGTGGCGCGGGAGTAGGCAGCGATAGAGCGGGCCGAGGCGCGATAGGCCTCAATCCGGTCACCGCCATGGCGCTTGGCGTAATACATGGCCAATTCCGCATCGCGCAGCACATCAAGGGCGGCGGCGCTGGAATTGTCAAAAATGGTGATGCCGATGGAAACGGTCATGGTCAGGTCGCGATCACCAAAATTGAACGGCGCACGCAAGGCCTTGCGGATCTGTTCGGCGACTTCGGCGATCTTGCCGACGCCGTGTTCGGCCGAGAGGATGACGGCGAACTGGTCGCTATTGATCCGCGATACCGTATCGAGCGGGCGCAGGACCCGGGCAATGCGGCGGGAGGCCGCCAGCAGTACCGAATCCGAGGCGGTAAGGCCAACGCGCTCATTGAGTTCGGCGAATTTATCGATATCGATCAGGAATACGGCGGGTTTGGACCCGCCATTGGTGCGCGAGCGCACCAGCGCCCGGTCGAGCCGGTCGAGGAACAATTCCTTGTTGGGCAGCCCTGTCAGGCTGTCATTGACGGAATCGTGCAGGAGCCGTTCACGGGCGGCGCGGTCGTCGGAGATATCCTGCAAGGTGCCAACGATCCGGGTTACCTGCCCGTCACCGCCCAAAACCGGTTTCACCCGCATGCGGAACCAGCGATGGCTGCCATCCTGATTGGCAATGCGCACATCGGTATTGACCTTGCCCCGGCGCATTTCCACGAGGGTATCAAGGGCGGCGCGGAACTTGTCGCGGTCTTCGGGATGGATACGGTCGAGCCAGCGCTTGATCGCTCCACGCAGGGCCCCGCGCCGTTCGCCGAGGCGCTGGCTGAGCTCTTCGGAAACATTTACGCGGTCGCGATCAATATTCCAGTCAAAGACGAAATCGCCGCTGCCGGTCAGGGCCATGGCGCGCCGTTCCACCTCGGACAAGGTGCCGACCGAAACCTGCCCTTCCGAGAAGGCATGTTGCACCGCAGTAAAGCCGATCAGCATGACGATCAGCACCAGCCCGCCGGCCACCGCCGGCTGGGCAATATCGTTGGAAACCTGGCCGGAAATCACCATCCAGCCATAAAACAACCAAGCGAGATAGATGATCCAGGTCGGCACCAGCAGCACGGCGCGGTCGTAACCGCGCAGGGCCAGCAGTACGACGAGGAACAGGCCGGTCAGTCCGAGCAGCACCAGCACGATGCGCGCAATGGTGGCCGCGATTGCCGGCTGGAAGAAAGCGACACCGAACAGGATGAGAAACACCCCGGCCAGCGCCATGGCCAGATGCACAAAGCGCAAATGCCAGCGATGCAGGTTCAAATAGATAAACAGGAAGCCGAATAAGGTGGTCGCAAGCCCCGCCTCCGCTGCTGCGCGGAAGGGCTGCATCGAGCCGTTGCCGATCCCCAACAGCCGCCCCATGATACCGAAATCAATCAACAGATAGATCAGCACGGCCCAGGCAAAAGCCGCCGTGGCCGGAAAGACGCCGCGCCCCTTGACCACGAACATGATGGTCAAAAACAGCGCCGCCAGACTGGACACACCCAGAACCGTGCCGCGGAACAGGGTGAACGAGTTGACATAGTCGCGATAGGCGTCGGGCTTCCACAAATAGAGTTCGGGCAGGCTGCCCTCGCTCAATTCGGCAATAAAGGTGACGGTTGCGCCCGGATCGAGGGTGATATCGAACACATCGGCTTCGGCATCCGATGTCCGTTCGGGCCGCAACCCTTGGCTGACGGTGATCACAGAGACCCGTTCCGCGCCCAGATCGGGGGAGAACACCCCGGAGCCCGGCAGGCGGAAAAACGGGGCGACCAGCAGGCGTTCAAGCTGCACATCGGTATCGTTACGCAGGGCAAACAGGGCCCATTTCGGATTGGTGCCATCCTCGGAGGCCAGCACTTCAATACGCCGGATAATGCCGTCTTCGCTGGGGGCGGTGCTGAGCTGGATACGACCGTTTTCGCCGGGCAAGACATCCACGCCAGCGCGCAGGTTGATGGCATTGATGTCTTCGGGAACCGAAATCACCTCGAAGGCGTGGGCGGGCAGGGCGCTGGTCAGCGCGCACAGGAAACACATCGCGATGGCAAGAAAATAGCGCATATAGTTCCGGGATTTCCCGCTGGTTACAGGCAAGAGATTTTTCCTTGGTAAAGGGCTTTGCCTCAGGCCACAAGCTTTGGTGTCATGCGCTCACATGTGAGATTTCGTAACGCTCGCGCGACAGCCCATAAAGCACGTGATCACGCCACGCGCCGTCGATTTGCAAATAATTGTCCGCATAGCCTTCTTCGTGAAATCGGTTTTTTTCAAGGACACGGCGCGAGGCAATATTTGTGGGCAGACAGGCCGCATGCACCCGGTGCAAGCCAATATCGTTGAAGGCGAAAGGCAGCACGGCGGAAACGGCCCGGGTCATGATGCCCTTGCCCGCGTCATTCACCCCCATCCAATAGCCGAGATTGACGTGCTGGGCGACGCGGCGGCGGATATTGGACAAGGTCAGCCCCCCGGCCAGCCGCTGGGCATCGCCCTCACCGACAAAAATGAAAAAGGTGAATTCGGTGCCCTCGACACTGGCGCGGGCGCTGCGGCGCAGCCGGTCGTGATAGATCTGCTGGCCGAGATCGGTGACGCTCCAGCGCGGCTCGAAGGGTTGCAAAAAGGCGCGGCTCGAAAGCCGCACCTGATGCCATTTCTCGAAATCACCCCGTTGGGGCGCACGCAGGACCAGGTCCTGATAGCGCAGGACAGGGGTTTTATCCTGGACTAGCCAGCGCCCGAACATGGGGGCGTCTCAGGCCTTGAGGCGCTGCACGACGACGTCATAGTCGGGCATGTGCGCGACAGGACCAACGGCGGCAACAGAGGGGTTTCCTGCATCGAGAATTTCGCGGGCGATCTTTTTGACCCGGTCCACATCGATGCGGTTGATGCGCTCGACGGTTTCCTGCAACGGAATGGGCCGGCCCCAGAGGATCTGCTGGCGGGCCAGCTGCCCGGCGCGGGAGGATGGGCTTTCCAGCGACATCAGCAACCCGGCGCGGATCTGGTTGCGCACGCGCACCACTTCTTCCTCGGTGATGCTTTCGGTGGCATTGCGCAGTTCTTCCATGATCACGGGCACCAGTTCGCCCACCTGATCAGCACCGGTTGCGGCGGCAACGCCGAAAATGCCGCTATCGGCAAAGGCCCAATGGAAAGCATAGACGGAATAGCAAAGACCGCGCTTTTCGCGCACTTCCTGGAACAGGCGCGAGCTCATGCCGCCGCCCAGAATGCTGGTCAGGATCTGGACCGCGTAAAAGCCATCCGAATTATAGGGCCGCCCCTCGAGCCCGATCACGACATGGGCCTGTTCATGATCGGATTCATGGCGCATGTCGCCGCCGACATAACGGGCTTTTTGCGGCTCCGGTGCGCCGGTGGGCTTCAAATCCTTGAAACGTTCGGCAGCGATATCGACCAATTGATCGTGATCGACATTGCCCGCCGCCGAAATCAGCATGCGGTCGCCGACATAATTGCGTTCCATATAGGTGCGGATGGCATCGGGCTTGAAACCGCGCACGGATTCGGTGGTGCCCAGAATTGTCCGGCCGATGGCCTGATCGGGAAAGGCGGCAGCCTGGAACAGGTCGAACACATGATCATCGGGCGTATCGTGCGACGCACCGATTTCCTGCACGATTACCTGCTGTTCGCGGGAGAGCTCGTGGGCATCAAATACCGAATTTTGCAAGATATCGGAGAGGATATCGGCGGCAAGGGCCGCGTCATCCTTGAGCACACGGGCAAAATAGCCGGTATGTTCAATCGAGGTTGCGGCATTGAGATCGCCGCCGACATTCTCGATGGTTTCGGCAATCTGGCGCGAGGTGCGCGACGTGGTGCCCTTGAAGGCCATGTGTTCGAGAAGATGCGAGACGCCATGTTCTTCATCAAATTCGCTGCGCGAGCCGGATTTGACCCAGACACCCAAAGCGGCGCTTTCGAGATGAGGCATGTTATCCGTCAAAACGGTCATGCCATTCTCAAGCTTGGTGATTTGTGCTCTCACTCAGTCCTCCCAGGCGCGCGTGCGGCCCTTGATATAAGTTTCGACCGCGTCCTGGTCATTTTCCAGAACGTCCATGCGTTCCGGTTTTTCATGCAGATCAGTCAACCATACCGGCAGGCCAGGTTCAACATTTGCCGCAGCCTTCACCGCGGCGGGAAATTTGGCCGGATGGGCTGTGGCCAGCGTAATCACTGGCGTTGCGCCACCGGAAAACCGCCGGGCGACCGCAATACCGACCGCCGTGTGCGGATCGGCGAGATAGCCGGAGCGCTTGTGACAATCGGCGATTGTCGTGCTGGTTTCGAACTCGCTGGCGCGCGCCGCCTCAAAACCCTGGCGAATGGCTTCAAGGGCGGGGCCGGGAATGGTGAAACTGCCCGACTGGTTTAAACTGTCCATCAGCTGGCCGGTGGTTGCCTCATCCCGGTCCAGCGCCTCAAACAGCAAGCGCTCGAAATTGGAGGAGACCTGAATATCCATCGAGGGACTGGCGGTTTCCGTCACCGTGCCGGTTTCGTAACGCCCCGTCTCGAGCGCGCGGGCGAGAATGTCGTTTTCATTGGTGGCAATGATCAGTTTTTCGACCGGCAGGCCCATGCGGGTTGCCGCATAGCCGGCGAAAATATCGCCAAAATTGCCGGTGGGCACTGAAAAGCTCACCTTGCGCTGCGGCGCGCCGAGATCGCTCGCAGCTTTGAAATAATAAACGATCTGGGCGAGGATGCGGCCCCAATTGATCGAGTTTACGCCCGACAGGCGGACGCCGTCGCGAAAGCCCGCATTGGCGAACATGCCTTTGACGATTTTCTGGCAATCGTCAAACGTGCCCTCAAGGGCGATATTGTGCACATTGTCATCAAGCACCGTGGTCATCTGGCGGCGCTGCACATCGGAGGTGCGGCCGCGCGGATGCAGGATGAAAATATCGATATTGTCGCGGCCCCGGAACGCCTCAATGGCGGCCGAACCGGTATCGCCAGAGGTGGCGCCGACAATGGTGGCGCGCCCGCCGCGCTCGGTTAGGGCATAGTCCATGGCCCGGGCCAGAAACTGCATGGCGACGTCCTTGAACGCCAGGGTGGGCCCATGGAACAGTTCAAGAATGAAGTGGTTCGGCTCCAGTTCCACCAGCGGTGTGGTCGAGGGATGGCGGAATGTGGCATAGGCCGCATCGATCATCTGGCGGAGGGCTGGTTGCGGAATTTCATTCGCGGTAAAGCGCTTGATGACATCGAAAGCGATATCGGCATAGGGCTTGCCCGCATAGCCCGCGATATCTTCCGCGCTGATCTGCGGCCATTCCTGTGGCAGGTAAAGCCCGCCATCGGGGGCGAGGCCCGTCAGAATCGTATCACAAAAACCAAGCGCAGGCGCTGTGCCGCGCGTAGAGACAAATTTCATCGGGGACTACTCTGGAACGAACCGGTGCACCCTAGTCTCTCACTTGGCCGACTGCAACCCGCCCTCAACGTGCGCGTTGCCGCCAAAGCCACATGCCGGTCATCATCAGCGTGATGGCCGCCAGCAGGAACCAGGTCATGGCATATTGAAAATGACTATTGGGGAAGGAGATGACGGTTTCGCCGCCCTGGGGCAGATCACCCGCTACTCCCGCATCCTGATCGACATAGACCGGGGCGAAGGGCGCGAGGCCTTTATCCATCATCACGGCGAGACGATCGATATTGCGGACATATTCAACCCGCTTGGCCAGATCCGGCCCCGGGGTGAAGGTATTGGTCGCCTCGGTGATACGGGCAAGCCCGGTCAGGGTGACGGTGCCCTGTGGCAGGCTGGCATCGCCTTCCGGCCCCAGAAATTGCGGGCCGGCACCCTGGGGCACAAAGCCCCGATTAACCAGCACGGTGCCGCCTGTTTCGAGAGCAAACGGGGTGACCACCCAGAATCCGGGCCCTTCATAGGGGCCGCGGGTATCGGCCATGGAGGTGAAGACCAGAACGCTATTGGCCGGTACAAAGCTGCCTGTCAGCGACACGGGGCGGAAATTGAACACCTCGGCGTCAAAGGAATCCCATTCCCCGACCGGCGGCAAGGGGGTGGGCGACAAGGTAAGCCGGTCATCAACCGCCGTAATCAGCGCCTCTTTTTGCCCAAGACGTTCCAGCTGCCAGACGCCAAGCCCGACAAGGAAGGCCGCCAGCAAAACCATGACGACGACAAAAGCCCATGAGACCGGTGCCGGGACCGGTTTGTGCCGCTTCTTCAAAGCGTTCGATACTTCGGCGAAATCTTCTTCAGTCAGGACGCGTTTCCCTTGCATCATGCCGGTATTGCAGGGCGATCATGACGCCCTTGAATGGCGGCAACATGGCCAGACACAGAATAACGGTTGCCGGCAGCCAGAGCATCAAATGCACCATCACCGGGGGATGGAATATATTGTCGACCGTCAGCGCCAAGGCCATGATGATAAAGCCGACAATGAAAATGATAAAGATGGCCGGGCCGTCGCCGCTTTCGGCAAATTCGAGATCGAGACCACAGCTTTCGCAGCTGGAGGCCACCTTGAGATAGCCGCGAAACAAAGGTCCCTCCCCGCAACGCGGACACCGGCACTTGAGGCCGGTGACGAAGGGAGAGGGAAGGACTTCTGCGGTTTTGTTCATAAATGAAGAGGCCCCGGACTTTTCCGGGGCCTACCTATTCTAGTGGTGGAAGGCAAAGCCCCAGCTGCCCCAGACATAGACACTGGCAAACAGGAAGAGCCAGACCACGTCCACAAAGTGCCAGTACCAGGCGGCAAATTCAAAACCGAGATGGTTCTTGGCATCGAACTGACCGGCCATGGCCCGCAACAGGCAGACAATCAGGAAAATGGTGCCGACAAGCACATGGAAGCCGTGGAAACCGGTCGCCATGAAGAAGGTCGCGCCATAGATATTGCCCGAGAAGCTGAACCCGGCAGAGGCATATTCAATCGCCTGAACGACGGTGAACAAGGCACCGAGCGCCACGGTGAGCACCAGCCCCCATTTCAGCCCTTCGCGGTCATTATGCAGCAAGGCATGATGCGCCCAGGTGATGGTTGTGCCCGAGGTCAACAGGATCAGCGTGTTGAAGATCGGCAGATGCCAGGGATTGAACACTTCAATACCCACCGGCGGCCAAACGCCCCCGGTTGCGGCGACACGGGCGAACTGCTCGATGTCATCGACACGGAAGAAACCATCGAAATAGGCCCAGAACCAGGCAACAAAGAACATGATCTCGGAGACGATGAACAGGATCATGCCATAGCGGTGATGCATCTGCACAACCGGGGTATGATCGCCGGCATTGCCCTCGCGGATCACGTCGGCCCACCAGCCGTACATGGTGTAAAGCACCAGGACGAGGCCGACAAAGAAGACCCAAGGCGTGACATCGCGCATCCAAAAGATGCCGCCAATGGCGATAACGAACGCCGCAAGACCGCCGAGTGCGGGCCACGGGCTCGGATTTACAAGATGGTAGTCATGGTTTTTGGCATGGGCCGCCATGGTCAGCTTCCCCCATTGTCTGAAGCATAGAAGGTGTAACTCAAGGTTATCTCGGTCACTGTGTCGAGATCCTTGTCATTATCAATATCCGGATCCACAAAAAACGTAACCGGCATTTTTACTGTTTCACCGGGTGCGAGATGCTGCTCGGTAAAACAGAAACACTGTATCTTGTTGAAATAGACGCCCGCTTTTTCCGGGGTCACATTAAAGCTGGCCGTCGTGGTCAGCGGGCGCGCCGTCAGATTGGTCGCCGTGAACTCGATGGTTTCAGGTGTGCCAATGGCCCCGCTGATCGGGCGGGCCGGCTTGACGCGGATGGGCAGCCCCGAGGAAACCGTCGCGTCAAAACGCGTGGTCATCTCGCGGCCGATCACACCCTTCAAATTGGCTTCCGCCCGCTGCGTGGTGCCGCCATATCCGGTCACCTGACAGAAAATCGAATAAAGCGGCACGGCGGCATAGGCCATGCCAACCATGGCAACAACCAGCACGGCCAAGGCACCGGCCAGCTTGAGATTATTCCGCGGCGCAGGAGCCTCAGTTATATCGGTGTGGGTCATATCGGGCCTCACAACGGACGATCAAATACGGCAGGGCCCATCTTGACGATGGTCAGCACATAAAAGATCACCACCAGCGCACCCAGCGCGAGGCCGATTGCGATCGACCGCTTGCGGCGGCGGGCCTTGATTTCTTCATCACTCAACTGCACGGGGGCCATCAGACAGCTCCAAACCATCTGATGATGCCGACATCGGCCAGCAACGCCAGGAAAAGGATAAACAGGTAATACAGCGAATAAACGAACAGCGTGCGGGCCCGGCGGCGCATTTCGGCGCCCTCGGCCATACGCAGGCGGAGCGCGAGGGCGGAAAAGCCAACCCCCAGAATGGTTGCCGGCACCGCATAAAACCAGCCGACCAGCCCGGTGAGAACCGGCGTGAAGGCCACAAGGGTCAACAGCACGGAATAGACCATGATCTGGTTCTGGGTCGAACGTTCCCCAGCCACATTGGGCATCATGGGAATGCCGGCGGCCGCATAATCGGATTTTTTGTAGAGCGCCAGCGCCCAGAAATGCGGCGGGGTCCACAAGAAGATGATCAGGAACAGGGCGACTGCATCAAGGCTGACCTGTCCGGTCATTGCGGCCCAGCCGACCATGGGCGGGAAAGCCCCGGCGGCACCGCCAATGACGATATTCTGCGGCGTCGCGCGCTTTAGCCAGATGGTATAGACGACCGCATAAAAGAAGATGGTGAAGGCCAGAAGACCGGCCGCCACCCAATTTGTTGCCAGCCCCAAAAGCCCGACCGAGAACGCGGCCAGAATGACGCCAAAAACCAGCGCGTCATCACGCACCATACGGCCGCCGGGAATGGGCCGGTTGGCTGTCCGGCTCATGATCGCATCGATATCGGCCTCATACCACATGTTGAGCGCACCCGAGGCCCCTGCCCCGATGGCGATACAACAAATGGCGACCACCCCCACAAAGGGATGCACCGCAACCGGTGCCACGATCATACCGACGAGAGCCGTGAACACCACAAGCGACATCACACGCGGCTTGAGAAGCGCGAGATAATCCTCTACGCGCGCTTCCCTTGCGTGGGTCGAAATCATGTCATGGCTGTCGTCAATATAGGCCAAAGCGATACCTTAGTTGCTGGTTTAGTGAGCGGAGGTCGTGATCCGCGGCAGTGTTTCAAACTGGTGGAACGGCGGCGGGGAGGACAAGGTCCATTCCAGCGTCGTTGCCCCTTCACCCCAGGGATTGTCCGCAGCCTTGCGCTTTTTCAGCGGGGCTTCGATCAAGACAACGAGGAAGACGAGGACACCAACAGCGGTGACGACGTAACCAACCGAGGACACCATGTTCCACAGCGCAAACGCATCCGGATAATCGATATAGCGACGCGGCATGCCGGCAAGGCCGAGGAAATGCTGCGGGAAGAACACAAGGTTCACGCCGATAAAGGTCAGCCAGAAATGGATATTGGCGAGTGTCTCATTGTACATGTTGCCGAACATTTTCGGGTACCAGTAATACCAGGCCGCGAAGATGGCGAACACGGCACCCAGCGAGAGCACATAATGGAAATGTGCAACCACATAATAGGTGTCATGCAAGGCACGGTCAGCGCCCGCATTGGCCAGCACCACACCGGTCACACCACCAAGGGTGAACAGGAAGATGAAGCCCATGGCCCACAGCATCGGCGTGCGGAAGGAAACCGAACCACCCCACATTGTGGCAATCCACGAGAAGATCTTGATGCCGGTCGGCACGGCGATGACCATCGTCGCGGCAACGAAATAACGCTGCACATCAAGGCTCAGACCCGTCGTGTACATGTGGTGTGCCCACACAACAAAGCCGACAACACCAATGGCCACCATGGCATAGACCATCGCCAGATAGCCAAAGACCGGCTTGTTGGAGAAGGTCGAGACCACATGGGAGATGATGCCGAAGCCCGGCAGGATGAGAATGTAGACTTCCGGGTGACCAAAGAACCAGAACAGATGCTGGAACAGCACCGGATCACCGCCGCCGTCAGGCGCAAAGAACGTGGTGCCGAAGTTACGGTCGGTCAGCAGCATGGTGATGCCACCTGCCAGAACCGGCAGCGACAACAGCAGCAGGAAGGCCGTAACCAGAACTGACCACGGAAACAGCGGCATCTTGTGCAGGGTCATGCCCGGCGCGCGCATATTGAAGATCGTGGTGATGAAGTTGATCGCGCCCAGAATGGAGGACGCACCGGCGATGTGCAGCGCGAGGATGGCGAAATCCACGGCCGGGCCAGGCTGACCGGCGGTCGAGAATGGCGGATACATGGTCCAGCCACCACCTGCACCGAATGCACCCGGAGGGCCTTCGACGAACAGCGAGATCAGCAGCAGCACAAAGGCGGGGGGCAAAAGCCAGAAGGAAATATTGTTGAGGCGCGGGAAAGCCATATCGGGCGCACCGATCATGATCGGCACGAACCAGTTGGCATAGCCACCGATCATCGCCGGCATCACCATGAAGAAGATCATGATCAGGCCGTGCGCGGTGGTGAACACATTATACATGTGCTTGCCGCCATCAATGGCCGCATCACCCTCGAAACCGTAAACCATCTGCGCCAGACCGTGGAAGATCTGAATGCCCGGCTCGGCCAGTTCCCAGCGCATGAAGCCGGACAACGCACCACCAATGATCCCGGCCACGATGGCAAAGATCAGGTACATCGTGCCGATGTCCTTGTGATTGGTGGAATAAACGTAACGACGCCAGCCGGTCGGATTACCGTGAGCATCGTCGTGATGAGCAGCCTTTGCATCAGCCATGGGTGTTTCCCTCTTCCTTTGCGTTCCGCGCGATTTCCAGACCCGGATTCGCAGCGATTATTTGATTGCAGCCAGTGTCAGATTGGCATCGGAGACATCGCCTGCCTGCAATGCCGCCACCCATGTAGCGAACTCAGCCTTGGTGACCACGCGAATGGCGATGGGCATGTAGGCATGATCCTTGCCGCAAAGTTCGGAACACTGACCATAGTAAAGGCCGGTCTTGCGCACATTGAACCAGGTCTCGTTGAGACGGCCCGGCACAGCATCGATCTTGATGCCGAATGAGGGCATGGCGAAAGCGTGGATCACATCGGCACCGGTCACCAGAACGCGCACGGTGGTGTCCACGGGCACGACAAGCTCATTGTCGACAGCCAGCAAACGCGGCTGATTTGGCTTTGCATTGGCGCGCTCGGCTTCCGGCATCAGAATGGAATCAAAACCGGCTTCGTCCTGATCACTATATTCATAGCCCCAGTACCACTGGTAGCCCGTCGCCTTGACGGTCAGTTCGGGCGCAGGCACGTCAACTTCGCCCCACGAGAAAATGTTGGCGCCAAGATATTTACGCTCCCCATCGGGCACGGTCAGCTGATCTGTCAGCACCCCGAAAGAGGGGATGGCGATCACGATGAGCACCAGGATCGGTGCGACCGTCCAGATGATCTCGACGACCGTGTTATGGGTGAATTTTGCCGGCACCGGATTGGCGCGGCGATTGAAGCGCACCACGATAATCAACAGCAGGGCCAGCACCAGCACCACGATGGCTGTTACGCTCCACATCAGGACGCCGTTATGAAACGCATGGATCGAGTCCATGATCGGCGTCACCGATTCCTGCAGGCCAATGGCCCCCGGGACCGGCCGGCCTTCCTGGGCCATGGTGGTTGTCGGCACAAAGGCCGCAAGTGCTAAAAGCGTGATTTTAAAGAGACGGAAAAACAATCCGGTCACCTGAATCTCCCCTGAATTCCCGTTTGGTTCAGTCGCAGCCACTTTGTGGTTCCATTCTTTGATGCAGATCAAAGAGCGCGACTCAAAAGTGATGCATATACTAAGTTTTTTGAGCTAAACCACATCCTGCCGGAATAGGCAATTACGCAACAGCTCTTGCAAGTGCGTCATATTGCGCTTTTCGTGTTTTTTTATAAAGAGATTTTAACCGCCGCCTCACCCTCGCCGCAGTTTTCCAAATCAATGCGCTTGCGTTAGAGTGCCTTGGGCGCGTCTTGCTGTTGACAAAGGCAGGACGGCTGAAGGACACAAAGCAGCGCCGTTTCCGGCACCCAGATTCGTCAGGAGTTCTGAGCGAAGTGAAATATTTTTTGATTCGTTGCGCCGCCGCCATTACCTTTGCGGCAACCATGCAATTTACGTTTATGCCCGCATCCCTCGCTCAGGGCATCGTCAAGGAACAACATGGCGACTGGCAGATGAGCTGCGACACCCCGCCGGGTGCCAGTTTTGAGCAATGCGCCATTATCCAGAATGTGACCGCTGAAGACCAGCCCAATGTGGGGCTTTCGGTCATTGTGCTGAAAACCGCCGACCGGCAGGCCCGTTTGCTGCGGGTGCTGGCCCCGCTCGGGGTATTGCTGCCCAACGGGCTTGGCCTCAATATTGATGGCACGGATATGGGCCGGGTCGCTTTTGTGCGCTGCCTGCCCAATGGCTGCGTCGCCGAGGTGATCATGGATGATGCGCTGCTCGATACGCTGTCTAAGGGCACATCGGCAATTTTCGTGGTGTTCCGCACCCCCGAAGAAGGCATCGGCATTCCGGTATCGCTCAACGGTTTCAAGACGGGTTTTGACGCCCTGCCCTGAAGTCTACGGGTTCTCAAGATTTAACGCGCCGGCCCAATAAGCTGGCGCGTTTTGCTGTCTCTCCCCTGCCCCCAACAAAAAAATCCGGGCGCTGCGCGTCGTCGGGGGACGATTTGCAGGCCCGGCAGGGTCAGGGAAAGACTGGCGGGACAGCCAGTCTCATCAAACGCCCAAACGGGGCTCGTAAACCCGTCTGTGCACGTGATTCCTTGAAATCAGGATGCTGAAAGGGCGGTTATGCCACCCTTTCAAAAATGTTTAGCGCTGCCAGGCGCTGGCGCGCTGATTGCGACGCTCGGCAAGCAGCATTGTGCCGCCGCGGCCCATGCGGCCGGCATCGGCCAGATCGTGGCGGTTGAGGCCAAGATCATTCAACAGGCGATCATCAAGAGCGGAGAGAGCCTGCAAACCGGCACGGCGCGAGAAGAACGAAAACAGGGACATTTTGAAAATCCGGGAAAGATGGGGTTGTTAGCAGGATGCAGAATTCGCACGTGCCCGTTCGGCGCGGCGGGCAGAAAGTGACGGGCCACCGTGGAGCGCATCCACAATGTCCTGACGGGTAAGGCCCAGGTCCAACAGCCGGTCCTCATCCATTTGGAGAAGTGCCCGCGTCGCATTGCGCTGAACACGCGTTTTGGCACCCGCACGCAACCAGTTTGCGACGGCTTTAAACGGTGTGGTGGACGCAGCGGCGGTGTTCGACCGCTCGCCGGAAAGCAAGTAGGCCATGGTTCTTCTCCAATGTAGAATGTCCCCAGGAAGGCGGGGCGGGTGCTGGCGATCGTTACTTGTCCGCCAATAATCGATTTATTATGCCCTTGCCTTTCATCAGTCCAACAAATAGATTTCATCATATCGATCAATTTCTGTGATGGAATGCGCCATGGCTATGCCGCTCGATCTCGACCAGTTGCAAACCTTTTGTGCCGTTGCCGATTGCGCCAGCTTTACCGAGGCGGCGCGGCGGTTAAACAAGACCCAGTCCGCCGTCTCGATGCAGATCAAGCGGCTGGAAGAACGGCTGGGCCATGCGCTGTTATTGCGCGACGGGCGCAGCGTTTCCCTGACCCCGGAAGGGGATGCGCTTTATGCGCGTGCCCGGCGCATGCTGCGGGTCAATGCCGAGATCATCGACATGTTTTCCGAAGGGGATCTGGCGGGGAATATCCGCTTTGGCATTCCTGACGATTATGCCGTCCGGCTGTTGCCGGTGGTCTTGTCGAGCTTTCAGCGCACCCATCCCAAAATCGCCGTCGATGTGAAATGCATGGCCTCGGAGGATTTGCTTGAGGGGATGCGCACCGGGCGCTTCGATCTGATCGTTTTCTCGCAGGGCACGATGCATGAATTCGGCGAACTGTTCCGCACCGAAAAAATGTTCTGGGTCTCGTCGCATGGGGGCATGGCGCTGGCCGCCGATCCGCTGCCGCTCGCCTCGGGTCCGCCGACCTGTTACTGGCGCGCCAATGCGGTTGATACACTCAATCGTATCGGCAAGGATTACCGCATCGCCTATACCTCATCGAATGCGACCGCGATCTCGAGTGCCGTTCTGGCCGATCTGGCGGTTGGCTTTCTGCCCGAAAGCGCCATTCAGCCGGGCATGCGAGTGGTGGATGAATCCTATGGCCTGCCCCGGCTTAATGACGCGCAGATCGCGTTGATGCGCGCCAGCCATGCCTATGGCGGCATTTATGACGCGCTGGCAACCCATATCGTCTCCAGCATGGGCAATCTTGAAGGGCATGAAACGGGCCTGCCGGCCGCAGCCGAATAGGCAGACCCCTGCTCGGTTAAAACGCCGCGTCGGTATAAACCCGGTTAATTTCGCCGGCCCAGGCGCCGTGATAGAGATCGAGCAGGCGGTCGGCGCGGGTCTTGCCCAGTTTCAGCGTATTCTGCAACGGGGTGAGGAACAGGGTTTCGTCCGCTTCTTCCCAGTTCAGCTTGTTGCGGGCCTTAAGCCCAGCATGGGAAATATCGACCATTTGCTGGGCGAGCTCGTGCAGGGTCTTATTGCGGAACGGGGTTTTAAGGGCGGTCACCGGCACGGCATCGCGCATGTTCTGGCGCTCTTCCTCGGTCCAGTCCTTGACCATGTCCCAGGCCGCGTCGAGCGCCGACTGATCGTAGAAAATACCGGCCCAGAGGGCGGGCAGCGCGCAGATTTCCTGCCACGGACCGCCATCGGCACCACGCATTTCAAGGAATTGTTTCAGGCGCACTTCAGGGAAAATCGTCGAGATATGATCTTCCCAATCGGCGATTGTCGGGGTCTCGCCGGGCAATTGCGGCAGCTTGCCATCGATAAAGGCGCGGAAGCTTTCGCCGGCGGTATTGATGTAATTGCCATTGCGGCGGATGAAATACATCGGCACATCGAGGGCATAATCGACATAGCGCTCAAAACCCATGCCGTCTTCAAAGGCGAAGGGCAGCATGCCGGTGCGGTCGGGGTCGGTGTCGCGCCAGATTTGCGAGCGGAATGACAAATAGCCATTTGGCTTGCCGTCAAGGAAAGGCGAATTGGCGAACAGGGCTGTGACCACCGGCTGCAGCGCCAGGCTGACGCGCAGCTTTTGCACCATGTCGATCTCGGACGAAAAATCGAGATTGGCCTGCACGGTGCAGGAGCGGAACATCATCGAGGTGCCAAGGCTGCCGACCTTGTCCATATAAGGGGCCATGATGCCATAGCGGCTTTTGGGCATGTGCGGGATTTCGGCCAGACTCCAGGTCGGGGTGACGCCGAGCCCCAGAAAACCGATGCCGAGCGGGTCGGCCACGGCACGCAATTGCTGGAGATGGTCATTGGTCTCGACGCAGGTCTCGTGCACGGTCGCCAGCGGGGCACCGGACAATTCGAACTGCCCGCCGGGCTCGAGCGAAATCGCGCCGCCGCCATCGCTTGATTTGAGGCCGATCAGCTTGCCGTCGTCATCGACCGGTTCCCAGGCGCCGCTTTTCATCATGCCTTCCAAAAGCGCGCGAATGCCCTTGTCGCCACCATAGGGGACGGGTTTCAGCGTTTCGCGATAGAAGGAGAATTTCTCGTGTTCGGTGCCAATGCGCCATTCGGATTTCGGCTTGCAGCCGCGCGACAAGGCTTCGACCAGATCAGCGCGCGAACCCAGCAGCGGGGAATCACCATTATCGGTGGCCATCGACATATTCAGAACATCCTGTTTCAACTCGATACCGCCCGGCCCGCTTCACCCGCAATAAACGGATTGACGTGTCCCGGCAGTGTCGGGCGACCATATAAGGCATTGCGCCGAAATCAATCCTTTTATCGCCAATCACCGATGATTGCCTGAATCACCGCCAGCGCGGCCACGGCCGCCGTATCGGCCCTGAGGATGCGCGGCCCCAGAGAAATCGGGATGGTGAAGGCCTGATCGCGCAACAGCGCGCGCTCATCTGCGGCAAAACCGCCCTCGGGCCCGATCAATAGGCCGAGCCGCTGTCCCTTGAGTGCGCCAAGCGCTTCAACCGGCGTGCCGGCCGCAGCTTCCTCATCAGCGAGGATCAGTTTGCGGTCGCCATGCACTTTTGTCCATGTGGCCAATAATTCGGTCAGGCTGGTTTCTGCGGGAATATCCGGCACATTCAGCACTTCGCATTGCTCCGTTGCCTCGATGGCATTGGCGCGCATGCGGTCGCGCTTGATATGGCTGACCTGGGTATGCCGGGTCATG
>Ga0209344_10001127_pt1 | contig 37094 bp, 30 predicted proteins | sample Cruoilmetagenom6_FD_187293 | JGI IMG/M metagenome (GOLD analysis project Ga0209344, IMG submission 187293) | Oil polluted marine microbial communities from Coal Oil Point, Santa Barbara, California, USA - Santa Barbara Oil Seep Sample 6 (SPAdes)... | ecosystem: Environmental > Aquatic > Marine...
CAAAGCTTTTAAACAAGATGAAAGTAGATTATGACGTGGTGAAAGATCAATTTAAACTTATGATTACAAACGATGACGATTATATAGACACCCCAAGCGCCGAATCATTTCCGAATGATGATGACACTTCGGCGGAAGATGCCGGAAAGGAAAATTTGTTTTCCGGAACCGCAGCAAAAACGAATAAAAAATCCAAGACCCCAGTTTTGGATAACTTCGGAAGAGATTTAACTGCACTTGCAGAAGAAGGAAAATTGGATCCTGTCGTGGGACGCGAAAGTGAAATTCAAAGGGTTTCTCAAATTTTAAGTAGAAGAAAAAAGAACAATCCATTGCTTATTGGAGAACCTGGGGTGGGTAAATCTGCCATTGCCGAAGGTTTGGCACTTCGTATTATTCAAAGAAAAGTTTCACGGATTCTTTATGATAAAAGAGTTGTGACCTTAGATTTGGCAAGCCTTGTGGCCGGAACAAAATACCGCGGACAATTTGAGGAGCGTATGAAAGCCGTGATGAATGAACTTGAGAAGAATGACGATATCATTCTCTTTATTGATGAAATTCACACCATAGTAGGTGCCGGAGGCGCTACTGGTTCATTGGATGCTTCAAATATGTTTAAACCTGCGTTGGCAAGAGGTGAAATACAGTGCATCGGCGCTACAACTTTAGACGAGTACCGTCAATATATTGAAAAGGATGGCGCACTGGAAAGACGTTTCCAAAAAGTATTGGTAGAACCTACTACAGTCGAGGAAACCATTGAAATATTAACCAATATTAAAGACAAATACGAAGCGCACCACAATGTGCTTTATACAGATGAAGCCATTAAAGCCTGCGTTACCCTTACAAACAGATATATGACTGAACGCTTCCTTCCGGACAAAGCTATAGATGCTTTGGACGAAGCAGGTTCGCGCGTGCACATAACGAATATTCATGTTCCCGAGAAAATTCTTGAAATTGAGAAGCAATTGGAAGAAGTTCGCGAACTAAAGAATACTGTCGTCAAAAAACAGAAATACGAAGAAGCGGCAAAGCTCCGTGACGACGAAAAAAATCTTGAAAAGGAACTTGCCGTACAACAGGAACAGTGGGAAGCAGATTCTAAACTCCACAAGGAAACCGTTGACGAAGAAAACGTGGCTGAAGTAGTTTCAATGATGACGGGTATTCCCGTAAACAGAATTGCACAAACTGAAAGCACTAAGCTTGCGGCCCTACCCGACCGAATTAAAGGAAAGGTAATTGGGCAGGATGAAGCAGTGGCCAAGGTTGTAAAAGCTATACAGCGAAATCGCGCCGGATTAAAAGATCCGAACAAACCAATAGGTTCCTTTATTTTCTTGGGCCAAACAGGAGTTGGTAAAACCCAACTTGCAAAAGTTTTGGCAAGGGAATTATTTGATTCAGACAACGCTTTGGTGCGTATCGATATGAGCGAATATATGGAGAAATTTGCCATTTCACGCTTGGTCGGTGCACCTCCTGGTTATGTGGGTTACGAGGAAGGCGGACAGCTTACTGAAAAAATTAGAAGAAAACCCTATGCCGTTGTACTTTTGGATGAAATTGAAAAGGCTCATCCCGATGTTTTCAATATGTTACTTCAAGTTTTGGATGATGGTTACTTAACCGATAGCCTTGGAAGAAAAATAGATTTTAGAAATACTATTATCATTATGACTTCAAACATTGGCGCACGACAGATAAAAGATTTTGGGCAAGGTGTAGGTTTTGGAACTTCCGCAAAGAAAGATCAGGAAATGTCGCATACAAAAAGTGTTATCGAGAATGCTTTAAAGAAAACCTTTGCGCCAGAATTTTTGAACAGAATTGATGATGTTATGGTTTTCAACGCTCTGGAAAGGGAAGACATCCACAAGATTATTGATATTGAGCTTGATAAGCTTTTTGCCCGTATCGCAGGGTTGGGCTACGACCTGAAGCTGACAGAAAAGGCAAAGGATTTTATTGCTGATAAAGGTTTTGATAAACAATATGGTGCGCGTCCCTTGAATAGGGCTATTCAGAAATATATTGAAGATGCACTTGCAGAGGAAATCATTAAAAGTAATTTACAGGAAGGCGATACGATTACTATGGATCTCGATGAAAAAACCGATGCGCTTACAATAAAAATCAAGAAGCAAAAAAAGCCTACGGAATCCTAATATTTTAATTTTAGGAAGAAATAATTTATAAATTTTAAAAAATATAATAACTCCTATAAAATGAGTATTTTATAGGAGTTATTTTTAATATATGATCAAGGTAAGTTTTAATTTTGGGGAAATAAATATTTTTAAAAACTTCGTTATTGCAATAATGAATGAAGGCGTAACGGTGAGACCCGAATATAATATTCATCTAGAGGAAGTAGCAAACAAATATTTTGCAAATAGACCATTTGGATATATTACATATAGAAAAAATAGCTACTCTGTAGATCCGATGGTGTATTTAAAAACAACAAAAATCGAAAATCTCGTCGCTTTTGCGGTGGTTGCTACAGACGGACAAAAAGTGAGCAATATTGAAATAGAGAAAATCTTTTTCAAAAAACCGTTCAAAAATTTTACAAATCTTGATGATGCTAAAGATTGGGTAAATGATATCATTAAAAATGATAAATATTAAACGTTACTTTATTATTTTAAAAGTGCGCACGCTATCTCCAAAACCATTTACTTTAATGATATAAATACCCGCTTTATAGCCTGCCAAATCTATATTTATAGTAGATATTTTCTGGCTGTTTTGTATTGATCTGATTTTTCTTCCTTGCAGGTCAAAAAGAGTTACTTCGGTTACGGTTTCAGTATTATTTAAAACACAATTGTCTGTATTGGTAAGCTTTGAAAGAATCACTGTTTCCAAAGTATTATTATTTATACTTAATTGAATCGGTATGCAATCATCTATCGAATCCAAATTAACGTAAAATGATTCGGTATTTTTAAAATAACAACTTAAATGGCCTACATCATTAATATTGGGATGCCCTCCGGGAGCATTTATGATTGAAAGTGAGCCCACACCCTCTATCCAGACGGCATTTTCAGTACTCACAGTATTCCCGGGAGCGGGCGAAAAATAAAAATGCCTGTAATTATTTCCGTCCACAAGAGGCCTTGGTACTATTGAATCCAATAAAAAAGGGCCACCATTTCGAGGAAAAGGACTAATGGGATTATTCATATTAAATAAAGCACCTTCAGCCAATGAAAAATCGTAAAGCAAATACTCATCACTTTGACCGGAAGAGACAATGTTTAGGTAAACTTTTTTAGAAGCAACATCTTCGCGAAGCAGAAATGTACGGGATATATAATGGTATCCATCAAGAATTTTATAGCTTTTATTATCTACAATCGTATCTCCGTCAGTAAAATACACATCCGTTAAACAGCCTGAAAAACATGTGGTAAAATGCCACTCGTTCACATTGTCCAACAAAGGCTTATAATTCTGGCAAAATGCAGATCCTACAAAGAAAATCAAACCTAATAAGCATAATTTATTTTTCATGGTTTTCGGTTTCATTTTCATTTTTTATCCAAAAAGTATTTCCCTATCAACATCCAAAGTTTGCAAAAATGCTATGCTGGCGTGAATATCTTCGGACAGCACCCTATCATTCTCAATAAATGAAACGACAGATCGGTATGGTTTTAAAAAAGATTCTACAAAAGGTGAAGATTTTTTTGGCTCTCTAAATTTCAACGCCTGGGAAGCATTCATTAACTCAATGGCCAGAATGGTTTCAACATTTTCTATTATTCGTAAACATTTAGTAGCGCCATTTGCCCCCATACTTACGTGGTCCTCTTGACCGTTTGACGACACAATAGAATCCACGGAAGCTGGCGTGGCCAACTGTTTATTCTGGCTTACAATACTTGCCGCAGTGTACTGCGGAATCATAAAACCACTGTTAAGCCCGGGGTTGTCAACCAAAAATGCGGGTAGTTCACGCAAACCAGAAACCAATTGATAGGTTCTTCTTTCTGAAATATTTCCCAGTTCTGCCATAGCGATGGACAGATAATCCAAAGCAAGGGCTAACGGCTGTCCATGAAAATTTCCTCCAGAGATAATAATATCTTCGTTTACGAAAATGTTGGGATTGTCCGTTACCGAATTAATTTCGGTTTTAAAGGTTTTGTGCACAAAGTGAATGGTATCCTTGGTTGCGCCATGCACCTGTGGAATACAGCGGAATGAATAGGGATCTTGAACATTCTTTTTTTCAGAAAGCCCCAATTCACTGTCCTGAAGAAATTCCAAAATTTGCTCGGCCGTTTTAACCTGTCCTCTGTGCGGGCGTACCAAATGCACCAAAGAATTATAGGGACTCATATTGCAATCAAAAGCATCGATGGAAACGGAGCCAATTAAATCGGCCAAATAGGACAATTTGTAACTTTTCAAAAGACAATAAACCCCGAAAGCACTCATAAATTGAGTTCCATTCAGCAAGGCCAGGCCTTCCTTTGCTTGAAGCGTTATGGTATCCCAATTAAATTTTTTCAAGACTTTTTCCGAAGAAAGACGCTCACCTTCAAAATAAACTTCTCCCTTGCCAAGCAGCGGTAACGAAAGGTGCGCAAGTGGCGCCAAATCTCCCGACGCGCCCAAACTTCCCTGTGAATAAATTACAGGCAGAACATCGTGATTGTAAAAGTCTATTAGACGCTCCACTGTTTCAATCTGAACGCCACTGTAACCATAACTGAGGGATTGGATTTTCAACAAAAGCATCAGTTTTATGATGGGCTTCGGAACTAATTCTCCAGTTCCACAAGCGTGCGACATTACAAGATTTTCCTGAAGTTTCGAAAGATTTTCTGCTGAAATTTTCACATTACACAAAGAACCGAACCCAGTGTTTATACCATAAATGGGTTTTTCGTTATCCTTTAATTTCTGAAAAAGGTATTCTCTGGATTTTTTAATATTTAGATGGGCTTCTTCTGAAAGTTCAAGTAATTTATTGTTTTCAATAATATCCTTTATGGTTGCTAGATCAAGTATTTCCGAACTTATATAATGTGTTTCTTGCATTGGGTTGGTATTCATTTTGCAAAAATACTATTTTTTAATTGCTATGGTTTCAAAAGCTGTTGGAAAAACAATTATCCGCTTTGCATTCCCTTCAGTTTTGGATCATTATTTCTTCGAAAAATTCTTAAATAGAATTGCACTAACAACTATTTTTTTTCAGAAGAATCTGATGCTTCCTGCTTTTCACTTGCAAATAAATCTATGTAAGCTTCATTTAAATTCTCAATTATATCACCCGCAAGTAAAGCCTCATAGCCCATTTGTGAAGCAGCAATATCTCCTGCGCGACCATGCAGATAAACCCCAAAAACGGAAGCTAACAAAGGATCATAACCCTGGGAGAGCAAACCGGTTATTACCCCGCTTAATACATCGCCGCTACCGGCTGTTCCCATTCCAGGATTTCCTGTGGTGTTTATATACAGTTTATCGCCATAAACCGTAATAGTGTAAGCGCCTTTGATTACAAGCACAACGTCATGTTTTTTTGAAAACTTCTTTGCCATTTCTAGCTTGTGATAATCATTTTTCCATTTGCCAATAAGTCTTTTCAATTCCCCGGGATGTGGCGTTAAAACTGATTTTTTCGGCAATAGTTTTTGAAGTGCCTTATTTTCTGAAATATTATTCAAGGCATCTGCGTCTATTACAAATGGAATGTCTTTTTTCTGAAATAAATTTTTCAAAGCTTCCACCGTAGCTTTGTTTTTTCCAATGCCCATCCCGATTCCAATGGCGGAAGGTTCCAAATCAAAGGAAACATCGCTTATAAATTCCTCTTCTTTATCGGTAATAACCATAGCTTCCGGAAGTGTTGTTTGTAGAATATTATAGCCACATTTTGGAACAAAAGCCGTAACCATTCCTGCGCCAATCCTGAATGCAGCTGTTGAGGAAAGCACCGCAGCACCTATTTTACCATAGCTTCCCGCAATAATTAACGCGTGACCGTAGGTTCCTTTATATCCAAATTTTTCGCGTGGTTTATAAAATCGTTGTGCTTCAGGTTTGCTTATTAGCTGTGCCAAAGGTTCCGTTTTTTGCAGGAATTCAATATCCAGGCCTATTTCCAAAACATCAAAATTTGAAACAAAGGGAGCGGTTTCCGGCAAAAAAAAGGAAAGTTTTGGAGTCTGGAAAGTAAGTGTGTGGTTTGCTTTCAGCACCGCATCTTTATCTTCCAATGGCGAGTTTGCATACAGACCACTGGGAATATCAATAGCCAGCTTAAAGGCTTTGCTGTTATTTAGATATTGGATTAGTTTTTTTACCCAGCCGCCCGGGCAACGGTTCAAACCGATTCCAAAAATGGCATCCACAATAATATCCTCCGAATTTATTTCAGGGAAATCATTTTCACTCGTCATTAAAATGGGCCACTTTTTAGTTACATTTTTTATTCTGTCGTAATTGATCAAAAAGTTTTTGGAACGTTTGTCACTACAATTCACCACATATACAATAACATTATACCCGTGCTCAATTAGCATTCGGCCCACCACCAGCCCATCACCACCATTATTGCCAATACCGCAGAAAATACGAATGGGCACGGGCGCATTTTGCAAACGTTTGTGCAGCCAATTGAATATTTGTATTCCGGCGCGTTCCATTAAAGCTTCTGAGGATATTTCTTGCTTTTCAACAGTTGTTTTGTCTGCTTCGTATAATTGTTCCGCGGAAAATATTTTCATTGATTTACTCTTTTACTTATTCAGGTTTTTTTTAAACCGCCAGTTTTTTGGAAGTCAATTTCAAAGATAACATTCCTTCGCATTGTTGAAAAGAACGTTTATAACTAATTGCTCATCTTCCCAAAAAGCCCTTGAATATTTCTAATTTTAGAAAAAACCTACAATGGAAACACGAGATAGTTTACTACTACGTATGCGCCCCGAAATTCCCTCCGCTAAAATAACCCCTACCATGACTGCCGATGAATGTTTTCAGAACAAGACATTGCGCCCGGTGGCAAAGCTTCAAAACGATTTGTTATTGGCGGTTTTCCGGAATTATGTGGTGAAACACAAAAACGTTTTTTACGATCTACCAATTGAAAAAAGATTGGATTATATAGAAAATGCGATCCATAAGGATATGAAATTTAGGAACTCTCTTAAAGGCATTATTATCGGACAGTTTACCTTGGACGAATTTGATATTTACATTCAAAATTCCTCTGCGCTAAACAAGCGAATGATGGATATTGTGAAGGAACGGCTGAAAAGCAATATCCAACTATTGGAATATGATTTTGTTTAAGAATTAGAGTTTATGGGTTATTACTCCAATAAGGATTCGCCATTTAAATCGGTGGTAAGAACTTCACTCATATAATCGAAAAAGGGTCGCAATAGTTGGAAGTGATAAAGTACATTTTCACTGAAATCGGGCGCAAAAACTTCTTCATTCGTAAAACGATGCCGTACAAAAAAGTTTTTCAGCCGAATAAGATCTATATTTTCATCTTCCTTACTGAATCCTTTCGGCGCAGTTTTCACGGCATCTTCCTGAACAAGATGACCAAAAGCTTTCTTGAAATCTTTTTGGTCCAGAATCTCGCGTATTTCGGAGCTGTCCATTTCAAATTCCTTTCGAATGCGCAGCAAATCTTCAGGACTGGGACCAAAAAATCCTCCTGCAATATAACTGTTCCCAGACTCCAAGCGTAAATAGTAGCCTCCCCGCCGCTGTGCCCCTGCCCTTATAAAGCTTACGCCACGGTGAACGTTATATGGAGTCTTATCGAGACTGAAGCGAAGATTTCTGTTAATGCGGTATATTTTGGTTTGGGCTATTTCATCTGTTATATTCAATTTCCTTTCAAGTACACTGTAAAACTCCTTTAATGCTTTTTCATTGGTTTGGTATCGTTTTTTATGTTCGTGCATCCATTCTCGATTGTTGTTCAGTTTTAATTCCAATAGAAAATCAAATGCATCTCTAGGTAATGTGGTGTTCATATTCTTTTTATTTTGAAAGATACTATTTTTTTGTTCCTAGCAAAAGCTACCACAAATTCCGAACTGCTTTGAGCACATTATTATTTACATTTAAAAAAAAGTTATATTTATAGCAACAATCTTCAAACCAATCCTAAATGACCACACCTGTACAAACCAAACCGAACACCGCCTTTTGGATAATTGCGGTACTAGCTTTATTATGGAATATAATTGGAGTTTACTTTTGGCTCTATGAATATTTTCTGATGACCGACGAAGTAAGGGCCACCCTTCCACCTGCGCAAGTGGAGGTTATGGCAACTGCTCCCGCATGGAGTATGTATGTGTATGGCTTTGCCGTTTTCAGTGGATTATTGGCCAGTATTCTACTGTTATTGCGTAAAAAGCTGGCAGTGGCTGTATTTATGCTCTCCCTAATTACGGTACTTATACTGCAATTGTATTGGATTTTCGCGATGAACATAGTGGAAAAATTAGGGCCACAATCGCTAATTATGCCGCTTATTGTTATTGCCGTAGCAATTTTTGAATACTTCTATAGCAAAGGCGCAGCCCGGAATGGGTGGTTAGTTTAAAACTTTTCCTATTAGCGATTAATAACACGGAGAATTCTTACAGAGAATTCTCCGTGTTGTGTAATTTGTTTGTTTTGAATTTAGAAGTCATGAATTAAGGAACAAAATTTAACTTTTTATCCTTTTTCTTCTTTTTATACTTCCTTCCATACCACAACAATACACCAGTAACTGGAAGACTGGCGATGAGAAGACTTACAATAAATGCAATAATTTTTCCCGCTATGCCACCAATGGCGCCTATGTGGATGTCGTAATTCATCCGTAAAATCTTATCAGCTACTTTTGCATCCTTATACTTCCCGTAAATACCGGGAGTCTCGATTTCCTGCAGCGTATTTTGGTCGAAGAAACGGTAATCTGCATCGTAATACAAACCCTCACTGTTCGATATTTCCACATAAATACTTTCTTCTGGGGTCTTTGGATAATGAAGTTCATAAGCCGCTGCATTTGGCGCTTCCTTCTGTAGCTTTACAATAAGATAATCCATGGGCACAACTTCTTCCATAGGTGTTGTATTGCTTAGATTTTCGGGGATTATAAATTGCGCTTCCTTTTCGCCACCCGCCGTTTTATAAACTACATATTTCAACCAATTGTATGAAATTACAGAACCGGTAAAAGCCATCACCAAAGCCAGCGAACAAACATAAAAACCAATTACAGTATGCAAATCAAAATTCTTGCGCTTCCAACGGGTAGTTTTTTTCCAATCAAAACTAGTTCGTTGTTTTAGATTTTTCCGCTTCTTCGGAATCCACAGAATAAAGCCTGATATAATAATCAAAATAAAAGTTAGAATGGACGCGCCCACTACTTGTTCGCCAATATCCTTTGGCAGCCAAATACGCATATGCCCTTTAAGGATAAAAGCGAAAAATCCAGTAAGATGGTCATCTACTTGAATGACTTCCCCTGAATAGGGATTTAAAAATACACTTTGATAAAACTCCGGTTCTGCATCGTAAAAAATAACCTCAATGGCGTCATCGGCTTTTTTGAAAAGTGTACCGTGTATGGTCTGGTTCGGAAAAACTTCGTGGGCAAGATCCTTTGCCTGCGATGGTGTGAGCATGGGTTCGCTTTGGGGCGTTACCTTTTTATAATCATCATACAGGCTTTCAATCTCTTCCCGAAATGCCCAACAACAGCCAGTAACTGCCACTATAAAAACAACAAGGCCCGTTACTAAGCCCAATATTTTATGAAGTTCGAATACTAATTTTTTAAAGGTCATGCAATACATTTAAAAAAGAAAGAGCAGCCCAATAATGGACTGCCCTTCCATTGCTAATTAAAATGAATATGAAACTGTAGCGTATAAAGATCTTGGGGATTGTGGATTTATTGTGGACCAGCCTTTGTAATATTCCTCATTAAAGGCGTTGTTCAGCTTCAGCGCAATGCGGTAACGGTCTGCCTGGTAAAAAACAGAAGCGTTTGCGATGGTATAACTCGGTAAAATAAATTCCCCAGTAGATATATAGTTTATGGCAAAACGCTCACTGGCGCCATTAAAACCAGCACCAATTCCAAAGCCATCCAGACGGCCTTGTTGGAATTCATAATTTGCCCAGAAATTATAAAGGGTTTCCGGTCCGGCCTCTAGCGGACGGCGATTTAAAATCTCTAGATTATCAGATTTGGTGGTTTCACTGTCGTTATTGCTATAGCTGGCACGAATGTTAAGCCCAACAATTGGGTTTGCGTTCACTTCAAGTTCAAAACCTTTGCTTTCTACTTCCCCGCCCTGAATTTTATTAAAAGGAGAGGCGGGATCAGTAATTACACGATCCTTTACGGTGATGTTATAATAACTTACAGTTGCGTTAAGCTTATTGCTGAAAAGATTGGTTTTTACACCGAATTCATATTGATTTGCCTGTTCAGGGTCAAATGTTTTTAAAGTTTGTGGCCCTGCCTCAGGATTGCCTACTAATTGAGGCGCTACATTGGTGAATCCATTTTGGTAATTTGCAAAAACGGATAGCTGGTCTTCAAGAGGCTGATAGAGCAATCCGAATTTTGGTGAAAGCGTTGTTTGGTCATAATCATCATCTGCGTTAGCCAAATCACCTTCATTCTCAAAATGGTCCAAGCGCAGCCCCACCATTGCCGAAAGGGTATTGGTGAAATTTATAACATCAGAGACGTACGCGCTGTAAATATGATATTTGGATTTTATGTTGCTTACTCCTTGTGATGCTAAAGCTGCATCTACACCCGCTGTTGATAATGGGTATGGGTCATTTTCCACTTCAGGCGTAAAGGGGTTATCGCCATTGGAACCTCCTTCCGGAGTAATATTTCCGTAGAATGCATAACCTGTTCCGTTATCGGTCTGGGTGGCGTTGAAATAATCAAACCCCAACACTACCTTATTTCGAAGGCTAGCAATCTTAAAATCGCCTATAAAATTTTGCTGAATATCAGTAGTCTGGGTATTAGAATTTTGCTTATTGATAAAGCGCGAAAAAGTATCGTTACCCAAGATTCCATAATCAAATAAATAGGAATAGTATCCTTTTGTTGAAGTGTTACTTTTGGATAACAGCGACTGCGACTGCCAGCTATCGGACAGCTTGTAATCCATTTCTATGCGGTAGTTTTGATTTGGGTTTTCCAAGGTCAAATCGTTACTGGTAAAAGAAAGCTTGTTGTTATAGCCCAATTCTTCAAGATTGTCAGCCTCGGTTGGCGCACTTCTGTTCAGGAATAAAAAGGTAGGATTCGTCTGTTCTGCCTGGGTAATTTCGGCATATACCGAAAAGGAAAGCCTATTGGTCACTTTATATGAAAGCGACGGCGCTACAAAAAATGATTTTCTAAATCCTGCATCCTGAAAACTTTGTTCAGTAGTATAGGCCGTATTTAAACGAAAGTACAGATTATTGGCTTTGCTTAAGGCAGTATTGAAATCACCGATTAATTGATTGAATCCATAGGTGCCGGAAGTAAATGTTAACTCGCCACCAGTACCTACATATGGTTTTTTGGTCACTACATTTATAAGTCCGCCGTAGGAACTTACCGCATTTCCAAATAAGGTGGCTGACGGACCTTTTAATACTTCAATACGTTCAATGTTGGCAGGGTTAATAGTTCCGTTTGTCAATCCTGGTAAACCATTTACCAGTTGTGGCTGAACCGAAAACCCTCTTAAGGAATAGTAGCCAGCACCATCACCCCCGCGACCGGTAGACGACCATAATTGTTCAACACCTGTTGCATTCTTTAACGCATCGTCAAAATTTGTAACCAGCTGCGATTTTAAAAGATCGTCGGTGATTGTACTATATACCTGTGTATTCTCTATATCCTTTAGCGGTAATTTGGCTACATAGGCAGTTTTTCTCCTCGAAAACTTATTGGTGCGCTCACCTTCAATAACCACTTCGTTTAAAATTTCATTTCCTTCGTAAAGGGTTATGGTATTCAGGTTATATGATTGATTATTGGCAATGGAAAAATTAATTTCCCGTGTTTTAAATCCCAAATAAGAAATCATTAGAGTATGGTTGCCCTCGGAAATATTGGTAATTGCAAAGCTACCGTCGCCCGAAGTCTGGGTGCCTTGGGTAGAATTTTTTAAAATAACGTTTACGCCTTCTAAAGGCGTTTGGTTATTATCAATTATAGTTCCCTGAACCGAGCCTTGTTGGGAAAATACAAAGGCATTTGTGAGTAAAAACAAAAGAATGGTTGTTAGTTTTGGCATTGATTTTTATTTAGACTTAATTTAAATAGTATTTTTGGCAAATGTATTTCGTGAATTTGAAATAAACAAATTATTTATATTAAATCTAAATAAGAATTATCTAAGCTATTGACGCTGTGGTTTACAGCGTTTTGAATTTTTATACTTTAGAGATTTTTAATCCTTTAAGAAAATCCACATCAGCTGCAAACCGAGTCGATTCTTCAATATCAAGAAATTGCGCACTGTTGCAATAGAGTTTAAAAACATTATTGGGAGTACCTGCTTTAATGAATTTCCGGTATGTAATCCCCCATTTTTGTAGACAATTGCCGAAAAAAAGAAAAGCAACGATAATGGCAAACCAGTGTTTCATAAAAATAGTAATACTTATACATGGAAGCTTTTATTAAGCAGTAAATCCAGCTCCTAAAATCGGCAAAATATATTAAAAATTGGAATGTAGCTGTAAGTAGAAAACACACTTAAAAATATTTTTTCAATCAAGGTCATTATCGCCTTTCCGAACCTATTCTAATGGACAATGATTAGATTTAATTGAGCTAAAGAAGCTGAAGAAGAAAAACTAAATTCCCTCAACTAACATTATAAAAAAACAATACAATGGGTAACATTTTATGGATAATTGTAGTCTTACTGGTAATTGGATGGCTATTCGGTTTTTTAATATTTCCTGCTATTGGTGGAATAATACATATATTATTGGTAATTGCCGTAATTATGATAATCTACAAATTATTGACAGGTAGAAAAGTCTAAAAGAATAAATGGGACAGGGTTTTAAAATTAACTAAAACCCTGTCCTTTTTTATAAATTTCTGCTTTTATTAATAATTGAAAATGCTGGAAGAACAGCTTGCCAATTAATAGTCTATGTTTTGTCTTGCTTCTTTATCTTTCCTGAAAACCGAGGCACCGTAAGATTTGTCTTAGTTGTATTAATAAAATAAACACCCGTAAGCAAAACTGCAGCTGCAATTATAGATTGAAGGGTTATTTTTTCATTTAAGATATACCATCCCAAAATTAATGCTATAATAGGATTCACGTAAGTGGACGTAGCAACTTTATCTGGCGACACAACCTTCAGTAAAAAATTGAATGAGGTAAACGCTACAATGCTTCCAAATAAAATTAGCAAAACCATACTCCATTGCACAGGTGCCCCCCATTGGCTCGGCGCTATCCATTGTTCACCAAAAATTAAACTTGCCAATGCAAGCGTTATTCCGGCAGTAAACATTTGATATCCCGTATTTACAAAAAAGTTTTTTGGAAGATCCGCCTTACCAACAAAAAGACTTCCATAGGCCCAACTAAGCATACAGGCAAAAATCATAATCATTCCCAACATGGTGCCCTCTTTGGCTATTAGTTGTTTTTGTGCAACCAAAAGAAAAATTCCCAAAATACCTAAACCAACACCAACAAGTGACATTGGTTTTATTCGTTTGCCTTGTAAAAGCCACATTAGCAACAAAACTACCAATGGTTGTGCGGAAATTTCCAAAGCAGCAAAACCACTATCAACATATTTTAAAGCCCAAACAATTATACCATTTCCAAAAGATAAAAAAAGCACACCAACAATAAACGCATTTTGAAATTGCTTACGGGTTATTGCAAGGCTTTTTCCCAATGCTTTCGCAATAATAAAAATGAGTAGGCCTGCAGTAGTAAAACGAATGGATGCCAAAAAGAAAGGTGGTAATTCCCCTACTGCAACTTTGTTGAGCATATAGGTAGAGCCCCAAATTACATAGATGGAGAAAAATGCAAGTACAATTAAGAGAGTGCTTTGTGGTTTCAGAAATTCGTGTTGTTAGTTGATTCGATTGCTGGATTATTGGATTGTTAGATGAAATTTTTCTCTATTAGTTGCGCTTTATTATAATTAATAGATAAACAATTACTCTACAACTTAAATTTACTTCTTACCTCCTACTTCCGTTTATTGCGTTTGTTGTAATTTTTATCGCCTCTTGTTTTTGGTTTTTTATATTTCTGCTTTATCACGCGTTTATAGCTGCCCCCCTGGTTTTCCTTTTTATTTTTTTCCTTTTTCTCGTGAAAGGCTGGTCCTACTTCCTCTACATTATTAGGATTGTTAATTTCTACAACTTGTGGCTGTTCTTCGTACGTTAGCTGTTTTGAAACTTCTACTGCTTCGGGAAATTCCAGTTCTTTAATTTTAAGATCCATCAAGTTTTCAATGGCTGTTTTTGCATCTTCTTCCTTTTCTGTATAAAGCAATATAGCGGTTCCCTCCTGCTCTGCCCGACCCGTTCTACCAATACGGTGCATATAGTTTTCCGGAAAATTGGGAACGTCAAAATTTATAACATGGCTTATCTGATCCAGATCCAAACCACGCGCCATAACGTCCGTAGTTACAAGAATGCGTGTTTTTTCAGCATTGAAATCTTCTATGGAACGCATTCGGTAATTCTGGGTTTTATTGCTATGGATAACAGCTACTTCGCTTCCAAAGAATTCATCCAAAATATCGAAAAGCAAATCGGCGCTTTTCTTATTCGGAACAAAAACGAGTACTTTTTTATAATCGTTTGCATCTTGCAATAAATGTTTTAAAAGGTTGGCTTTGGTGTAAAAATTCTCTACCCTATAAGCGTATTGTGAAATATTTTCCAAAGGAGTCCCGCTAACGGCAACAGATACAGTGGTGGGCGCAATGAAAAAATCGTGTATAAATACATTAACGTCATCAGTCATAGTTGCCGAAAACATAATGTTTTGTCGTTTGGTAGGCAGCAGTTCCAAAATATTGGTAAGCTGAAAACGAAACCCGAGATCGAGCATTACGTCAACTTCATCAATTACCACTTTTTTTACAGCCTTTAACTGAAGCGCACGGCTTACGACCAAATCGTAAAGCCTTCCCGGCGTTGCTACAATTATATCCGCCCCTTCGGCAACGGCTTCCTTTTGTCGGTTAATGTTTGTCCCGCCAAACACGCCAATAACGCGAATGGAAGAATATTTTCCAAACTTCTCTATTTCCTCAACCACCTGCAAAACCAATTCCCTAGTGGGAACCATTACCAATACCCGTGGATTTATTTCTTTTGAAAATTTTAAATCCTGCAAAATGGGAAGCATATACGCAAAGGTCTTTCCTGTTCCGGTTTGCGCAATCCCAACCATATCTGTCCCCGACATTATTACCGAAAATGACTGTGCCTGTATGGGAGTGGGTTTTTCAAAACCCAGATCTGCAATGGCATATTGCAGCTGTTTGGAAATATTAAAATCGTTGAAAGATTCCATGGAGGATTGTTTGATGCAAAAGTAGTGAATTGTAAGTTGGCGGTTTTAAGCCATTTTATTTCAGAAATATAAAGTTTAATCCTCTGGTGGAAAGCCGTGGATCTCTTCAAAAACAGTATCAAAGTTATCGCGGAGATAGCTACGCAATTTTAAACGGTAATCGTCTTTTAACCAACTTATAAAGTTATGCGTACTTTTGCTGATGCACTGCGAATATTTTTCAATACGGTGGTCTATGTCGTCACCAAGCATTTTTGCAAGTCCTAGGGCATCATAAACATCTTCACTATTTTCTATACAAATATAGGCATGCTGCGCAATGGAACGCTCTAAAACCACTTTGCTCGATTCGCCTTTATAAGTTGCATCTTGGTAGGTTTCCTTAATATCAAAATAAACCTCTTTGCTTTTTGCAAACTCTGCACGAAGCTCATCGGGCATTTCATATCTAAAATGGCTTTCCAATTCATCATCGCTCAACAAACGATCCATATAATAATCGGGTGAGCGGAAGATTGCCTGCCAATCCAAAGGCGCTTCCCAAGGGCCGAAACGCTGGTAATTGTTGCCCAGATCAATTACTGAAAATTTGGATTTGTTGTTCAAAATACGAGAACCACGACCAATCATTTGAAAGTAAAGCGTCAACGAACGGGTGGCCCTATTTAGAATAATAGTATCAATTGTAGGTTCATCAAAACCGGTGGTCAAAATGCTCACGGAAGTCAAGATAGCATCCGGCGTTTCGTGAAACCATCGCAATATCTGCTTTCGCTGTTTTTTGCTGGCAGTATTGTCCAGGTGCATTATGGGCAAACCTTCTGCTTTTAAATGATAATATACCTGAATGGATGTATTTATACCATTGTTGAAAATAAGGGTCTTTTTTCCTTTGGAATGATTTAAATATGCCTGATACAATTGGTCCAACATGCCCACCGCCGAATAAAGATCATCAGAAGATTTTACGGTATAGTCACCATTGGAACCAATTTCTAGTGAAGTGAGCCCCATATTATATTGGAAAACTTCAACTTCTGCCAAAAACTCATTTTCTATCAATGATTGTATGCTTTCGCCCACAATAAGTTCGTTATAATTATCCTTCATAGGAAGGCCACGGTTCGAACTCAGCGGCGTTGCAGTAACTCCGAGTATAAATGATTTTTCAAAAAATTTGAAAAGTTTGGTAAAAGAGTTGTAGTGTGCTTCGTCAATAATTACCAATCCAATGTCAGAAATGTCCAGTTTGTTGTCATTCAAACGGTTGTTCAGCGTTTCCACCATCGCCACAAAACAACTGTATTTGGCTTGGTCGGAAAGATTTGCAGTGCTGTTTACCACTTTGTTCACCACCCCAAAACCCGTAAGCATTTCCGAAGTTTGCTTGCAAAGCTCCACGCGGTGGGTCATTACAAGTACTTTTTTGTTGTGGTTTTTTAAATACTGACGAACAATCTCAGAAAAAATAACCGTTTTTCCGCCACCAGTCGGTAATTGATACAGTAAATGATAATCTTCGGGTGCAGTTTCAAATTTGTCAAATATCTTGTCTATCGCTCCTTTTTGATAGCTATATAATTCTTTATCAGTCTTTTTTTCTTGAAGGGCGTCTTGAGTATCTGTCATAAAAATTCCTCTTTTGCAGGATTGCAAAACTACTACCTTTTGTAGGTTTTAAAAGAACAAATAGGAATAAAATTTAAAAGGAATATTCTTACGCCCTTGGAAATTTTGTTTTTAAATAAAGTTGTTCCACTTTTTCTCGCGCCCACGGTGTTTTACGAAGAAATGTTAAGCTCGATTTAATGGATGGATTGCTGTTGAAGGAGTTGATCTTGATTTTTTCACCTAAAACTTCCCATCCGTAATGCGCCACAAGATATTCTAAAATATCCGCAAGTTTCACGCCGTGTAAAGGATTGTTGGGCTGTAGTTTACTCATCTCTTTTCTCTTTTCTCTTTTCTCTTTTCTCTTCTCTCTTCTCTCAAAAAACATCTACCAATCAATAGGCCTATAATCCTTCAAAAACTTTCCGCTCCAGTGTTTTCCTGTATTTATACCATCGATTAATGGGTCCATAACTCGCGCTGCGCCATCAACAATATCAAGCGGAGGCTGAAAATCGTGCAGTTCCATTTTGCGTTTTGCCAATTCTACAGGATCTTCATCGGTAACCCAACCCGTATCGACTGCATTGATATAAATTCCCTCCTTAGCAAGACTTCCCGCCGCAGTATGTGTCAACATGTTCAGGGCCGCTTTCGCCATATTGGTATGTGGATGGCGGTCTTCCTTAAAAAAACGGTGGAATTTCCCTTCCATTGCCGAAACATTTATGATATGTTTTTTGCCTGTATTTTCCTTCTTCATAATCTCGCCCAAACGATTGCAAAGTACAAAAGGAGCAATGGAGTTTACTAATTGAACCTCAATCATTTCAGTGGTTTCAATTTCACCAAGCCTTAAACGCCAGCTGTTTGTTTTCCGAAGGTCAACTTGCTGTAAATCTGCGTCCAATTTCCCTTCTGGGAAAACTTCTTTTGCGCTTAAGGAATTGTCAAAACTATACGGAATCTGTGAAAGTTTTGCGGAAGCGCGAATACCAATTCCAGGTTCCGAACCGTGCCAGGTTACAGGAAGATTTTTATTTGGATTTTTACCGATATCAGCCGTAAGCGTCTTCAATTCTTGCAAACAATTTATATGGTCGTGCAACAAATCTTTTACAAAGTGCGGATGTTCTTCAAAAGGCATTTCCTCCTTCGCCATTAAATGCTGGTAAAATCCCGCAGGTCTTCGCACCGTTTGTGCGGCGTTATTTATAAGAATATCAAGGTTTTCATATTTCTGCTCAATATAATTACAAAAAATCTCTACACTGGGGATATGTCGAAGATCCAAGCCGTGAATTTTCAAACGGTCAGCCCATTGATGAAAATCTTCTTCCTGCGCAAACCGATATGCAGAATCTGCCGGAAATCTCGTGGTCGCAACAACCGTAGCGCCCGCACGAAGTAACATTAAAGAAATATGATACCCAATTTTTAAGCGGGAACCCGTCATAACCGCTACTTGCCCTGTTAAATCGGCTGTTTGAAAACGCTTTGCGTAATTGAAATCACCGCACTCGGTACACATAGTATCGTAAAAATGATGCAGTTTTGTGAACAAAGTTTTACAGACATAGCAGTTGCGTGGCGTTCCAAGTTCCAGTTGTTTCTTGGACGAAAGTTCTGAGGTTTGAAGCAATTTTGGTGCGACAAATACAACATTTTCACGAGCACTTCGTATTCCTGTCTCTTTTCGTGCGGTTCTATCTTTATTTGCTTGTTTGCGCTTTTCAGCTTTTTTGGCATCTTTTTTTCTTCGGGAAAATTCATCTCGATTGGGACGTGAAAGTTGACCGGAAGCCTTTATTAGTGCCGTGCGCTGCGCTCTTGGAATTTCAAATATTTGATCGGTATTGTGGTTTAAATGTTCAAGTATAGCGATGCATTTTGCTATTTCTTCAGCATTAAATTCCTGAATGGAATTAATTTCGGGAACATTTCCATCCAAATCTTTCATTCCTTCCATTTGGGAAGTTTCCATCTCAGAAATTTGCTGTGGCATACATTAAATTTTCGGCAAATATAGTCACAGTTTAAATGTGCAAAGAATTTATTTTTATCAACTATTGGTTCACCAAATCCCTTTGAACATTTGTGGGTACGGATTGATATCCTGAAAAGGTAGATTTAAAAGTTGCCTTTCCCTGTGTCAAGGATCGCAAATCTGTAGAAAAGCCGTACAATTCGGCTTCGGGCGATAAACATTTTAAAATTTGGTAATTGTTATTGCTTTCTATTCCCTGAATCATGGAGCGGCGCGCCTGCAAATCGGTCATAACGTTCCCCACCATTTCTTCGGGAACCTTTACAGTTAGTTCCAAAACCGGTTCCAGAAGTTTGGGGTTGGCGTTTAGAAATGCTTCTTTAAAAGCGTGGGCTCCCGCAATTTTAAAGGAAATATCGTTGGAGTCAACAGAATGCATTTTACCATCATAAACCATCACCCGCACATCCCGAATGTATGAACCCGTTAGGGGTCCATCTTCCATTACTTCCAAAATACCTTTCATTATTGAAGGCAAATACCGAAGGTCTATAACTCCACCCACAATACAATTATAGAAAACCAATTTTCCGCCCCAGGGAAGAGCTATTTCTTCTTTTCCTCGAATATTGAAACCTTGCGGCTCTTCAATATTTTCCTCCCAAGGTTCAATTTTTAAGTGAACTTCCGCGAATTGTCCCGAACCGCCCGATTGTTTTTTATGCCTGTAATTTGAGGTAGATGAACGTTGAATGGTTTCCCGAAAAGCAATTTTGGGTTTTTCAAATCGTGCCTCAACACCATAAATATTATTGAGAGTCCAATCTATTGTTGCCAAATGAAGTTCGCCTTGACAGGAAAGAATAAGTTGTTTTCCTTCAGAACTAAATGAAATATGAACTGTAGGATCTTGATTGTGAATTTTTTTCAAGGCCTCACTAAGTTTTTCTTCATCTTTTGTATTTACAGCAGAAACGGCCTTTTTAATTCGCGATTGCGGAAATTTTATTGGCTTTATGGCAATTGGTTGTTCGAGAGATGCCAAAGTATCGTTGGTCTGGGTATATTTCAATTTTAAGGTAGCGCCTATATCGCCCACTGTAAGTCTATTTACTGGCTGTCTTTCTTTTCCGTCCATTATGAAAAGTTGGTTTATTACTTCAGTTTTTTCATTTCTGGAATTGATTAATTTATCATTCAAAAGAACTTCGCCGCTCATCACCTTAAAAAAAGTGATTTGCCCAAGATTGGGTTGGTAAACCGTTTTAAAAACAAAAAGTGCCGTGGGGCTTTCCTTTGAAGCTATCACTTCTTTCCCTTCTACACTTTGTTCAGGTTTTAAGTCTGCTGCGGCGGGCGCAACATTGTCTATAAACCCCATTAATCTTCCCGTACCCATATCATTCAATGCGGAAACGCAAAAAACCGGAAACACTTCGTGATTTAGCATTCCTGCTTTGATTCCTTTCCGCATTTCGTCTTCGTTCAAAGTGCCTTTTTCAAAAAAAAGCTCCAGTAATGTTTCGTCATTTTCTGCAGCTTTTTCAATTAATTCATTCTGTAATTTATTGGCAAATTCCTTTTGGTCTTGAGGAATTTCAAACTTTTCAGGTTTTCCTCCTTCGGGTGGGAATCTGTACATTTTCATTTTCAGTACATCAACAATACACTGCGCACCATCAATTACTAACGGATATTGAATTTGAACTGCGTTATTGCCCACTAAGCTTTTAATACTTTTGAAAGTTTCCTCAAATTTTGAGTTGATGTGGTCTATTTGATTAATTACAAAAACGGTGGGCTTGCGATATTTATCAATATAATTCCAGATAATTTCGGTGCCCACTTCCACTCCGTGTTGTGCGCTCAAAACCGTAACAATTGTATCTGCAACGCGGATGGAGGAAATAATCTCACCAATAAAATCGTCAAGCCCGGGCGTATCTATAATGTTTATTTTGTAATTGCGCCATTCTGTGTGCAGTGGCGTGGCGAAGACAGAGTTGCCCCGCTCGTGTTCAATTTCGTGATAGTCCGCAACTGTATTTTTGTTTTCAACCGTACCCCGGCGGTTAAGAAGACCTGCTTCAAAAAGCATAGTTTCTGCAAGTGTAGTCTTCCCGCTATTGTGTGCGCCAAGCAAGACTACGTTTTTAATGTGTTTGTCGTCATAAATTTTCATCTGTGTGAATATTTGGGTTAGTACGTTATTCAGATGCAATGCGCCAAACACTTGTGAAGCATTTGGACTTGCTTAATTTTTGATTATCATATAAATAGGACTGTTTTAAGGCTCTTAAATTTATGAAATTTAATCAATAAAATCTTCAACTGTTTGATTTTCATTTTGTTCTTTATAAAAAGCCTTGAAATAAGCGGACTCGTGTTTTTGAATTTGTGAATACTTTTAAAAAAATGGTGTTATTAGTATTAAATAAATACTAAAGTGGTTTAAGAACTACGGGAAGCAAGACTAAAAGCGTATCTTCACTTAAACTAAAAAAAAACAACATGAACAATAAAGGAAAAGGATTATTAGCACTTTTAGGAGTAGCAGCTGGCGCTTTTGCATTTTGGAAATATAAAAATATGTCGCCAGAAGAGAAACAAAGATTGAAAAACAAAGCCAATGATACGGGCAGAAAAATTAAGGAAAAAGCCGGCGAAGTTGAAGAAACAATTTCTGAAAAATACGACCAGTTAAAAAATTCAGCAAAGAGAGAGGCTAACGAGATTTAAAAAAAATTGAAATTTGATTTATACACGAGTCATAAAAAAATCCCGCAATGTGCGGGATTTTTTTATGCTGTAAATGTTTTTAATTTTTTGTCACTTTCACTGCGTTCATTCCACGTTGGCCCTTTTCAAGTTCAAAGGAAACGCTGTCATTTTCTGAAATTTCATCAATTATCCCACTCACGTGCGTAAAATATTTTTCATTGTTTTCATTGTCAATAATAAACCCAAAACCTTTGGAGGAATCATAAAAAGATACCGTTCCTTTACGAACCGGATCAAAAGCTTCGCGCTCGCCTTCCTCTTTTGGGGGTATGCCAAGAACTATATCTTCGGCCTCAATTTCGGGTTTTAGGGATGGATCTGGGGGCGTGTCGGTTAAATTACCGTTATGGTCAACATACACAAAATCGATTCCCGGCGTTTTATCAGCTTTTCGGGCTTCTTTTTTCTTTTGCTTTTCTTCCCGTTTTTTCAGTTTTGCTTTTTCCTTTTCTTTCTTACTATATGTTTGTTGCGATTTTGCCATTTTCTTTTTTTTAAAATAAAAAAAGCCATCCACGATCCGCAGATGACTTTATAAATTATTATATGTTCTTGTTTGTTTTATTTGTGTACCTGTGTGGATTTAAATTTAATCATCTGATTTTTTCAAAGGTACAGAAAATTAAATTGTTGAAATCATAAAAACGGTTAAATAAATGTAATTATTAAGGCTTCAACCGTGAAAATTATTATTTCAATTTTGAGGCGTACATCTTTCTGAGTTTTGAAATTTTTGGAGAAATTACGGCCGTACAATATCCTTGCGACTTATTATTGGCATAGTAATCTTGATGGTAATCTTCCGCTGGATGAAATTTTTCTAAAGGACTCAGCTCGGTAACAATGGGGTTTTCATAATAGGTTGCCATTTCCTTTAAAACTGTTTTAGCAACCTCTTTTTGCTTTTCATTGTGGTGGAAAATGACCGATCGATACTGCGTACCCCTATCTGCACCTTGCCGGTTCAATGTTGTGGGATCGTGGCTGGTCATGAAAATTATAAGCAGTTCTTCAAAAGTAATTATGGATGAATCAAAAGTTACCTGAATTACTTCGGCATGGCCAGTAAGCCCGCTGCATATTTCCCGATAGGTAGGAACTCCCGGTACCTTTCCTCCGGAATACCCAGAAACCACTTTTTCAACGCCTTTAATTTCTTTAAAAATTGCTTCTGTACACCAAAAACAGCCGCCGCCCACTGTCATTTGTAATAAATTATTTTTATCCATTGTAATTTTTTTTTGCATTCCAAAGATAATTACTGCGTTTTGCGCAAGGTTTAAAGGAATGTTAAACCTACTATTTCTTTTTGCGAAGTTTTGCCTTTTGGTTTATAATGAAATTTATATCTTCGAAAAAATTATAAAACAACTTCCATGATTAAAAAATTACTATTCGTTCTACTTATTTTTCTAAGCTGCACATCAATTTTTTCACAGGAAAGACCTATTGAAATTGTGGAAGATGCAAAAGGAAATCGCTTGTTTCTATATGCCTTGAATAAAAACGAAAAAGATCTTGATATTATAATTACTGTTGAAGGAACTAATTTTCGCCAAAGCAAAAGTGTACCACGACCCGTTAGGGTTCCAGCGGCATCAAAGGTTTTGCTTACCAATCTAATGGTTGAAAGAGGTAAAAAAGCAAATTATACTTACAAATTGGATGTAAGCGATAGTCTTTCCCGCCGAGCTTTGCGCAGGGAATTTGAGGCCATAAAAATTGATCCAAAAAAGAAAGTAATCGTTTATATACCTGAAAATTGTACCAGTTGCGATTCTTTGGTGGCCCATCTTGATAAAAGCCCTTATTTGTACACCTCCTTCAGCTTTTCAGAGAAACCGGAGTTAAAAGAACAGTTGGCGCCAGCCTTTGCAAATTCAACCGTAAAAATTGATTCTGTTGCTTCACCCATTGTAAGTCTGGGGGGCGTACTTCACGTAAAAATTGAGGATTACGAGCAATTATTGGAAGAGTTAAACAAATAATTTTAGAAAGGATATCCAATTCCAAAATTAAAGACCGTTTCGTTTACATCAAAATTGAAACCTTCCTCGGTGGATGGATCGTGAAAGGGCGCAGCAAAATCAAAGCGAATTACAAAGCCCTGCACGTCTACCCGAAGTCCTACCCCAGCGCCCATGCCCAATTCGTTTATAAAATTGGAGGTGAATTTATCTGCGCCATCGTAAACTGGGTTTGCTTCGGAATTCCAAATATTTCCCGCATCGGCAAAGACAGCGCCTTTTAAATAGGAAACAATTGGAAATCGATATTCAATATTGGCTTCCAAACGGATATTTCCCGTTTGATCAAAATAATTATTCTCTGGATTCTCTGCATCGTTATAAGTTCCCGGACCCAACGAACGTATTCTGAATGCCCTTACGCTATACGGTCCTCCCGAATAATATTGCTTCACATATGGGATAATATCAGAATTGCCATATGCATATCCATAGCCCCCAAAGAGTCGGGTTGCGATTACTTGTTCTTTTCCAAAGTTGAAATGATATCTGAAATCTGCATCAAACTTCGCAAATTGTGCATATTCCAATCCAAAAATTTCCTTTTTTCCCATCTCATTCTCCTTTCCGAAAAGACTGATGCTGTTTCCAGCAACATCTACCGTCGCGTTCAGAAAAAACTGATTCTTTTTGGAGGCATCCACCATACCATTATAGGTAAAGGAATAATTAAGACCGGAAATAAACTGTTGATCGAAACTTCTTTTCAAAAATGGATTTTCATCTAAGATCTCCTCAAATTCGGGACTTGTATTTGAAGGTTTTGTATAATTGATGGAGATTGGAATAATCTCGTGGGTAACGTATTTGTTTGCCTGCCATACATATCCGAACTGCGCTGTGCCCGAAAGTAGAGTGTACAATTTTGTTCTGCTTAAATAATCCACCCCCAAACTGGTTTTTGTCTTCGGAATGGCATATTCAAAGAAATCAGTATCAATTTTAATGGGGAAAATAACCCTTGGAAAAATAAGCTCAGATTTCAATCCAAGGTTGATACTAGTGTTTCCGCTATTGCTGCCACTCCCCATTTGTACCTCGTATCCAAAACTTGCCGTAGTATTTAATGTTTCACCCCCATAAAATAAGTTTCTATTGCTATAAGTAACGGCCAATCCTGGTCCGGCAAAGCTGTTTGATTTTGTGACGGCCTGTAATTCTGCACGGATTGCACGTTTGTTTAAAGGCGAAAGAAATATATTTGCTTCCAAAATTCCCAGACTATCGGTCAACATAGAATCTTTCTCTTTGTATTGAATATTAACAAATTTATACGCGCCAATTGTAGCAAGCCGTCTAGAGGTATTTCTGGAGTTTTCTGGGCTGTACAACTGTCCTTCTTCCAAGGTAATAAATGGATCTAAATATTTTGGTTTAAAGAAATCGGCGCTGTTTATATAATCTTTCTCGTTAAATCGGGTTACATCAGTAATTGTTGAGTCCTGGCTATTGTAATTCGCGTAAACGTTTATTTTTGAAATTTTATAAGGAACAATAGCCTTTTTAGGCACTTCCTTCTTCAATCGAAGATACAAATCGAACTTCTTCCTATCATACTGATTAGTATCTGCTTCAAAAATTAAAAAGTTGGAATTAAAGTTATAATAGCCATTGTGTTTTAAATCGTTATCAATTCGCTCCCGCTCCAATTTCATATTGGAAAGATCGAAGCGCATTCCTTTACTTAATTTTGTTTCGCCAACACTTTGCTTTATTTCGGAATAAATAGGCTGGGGCAAAGAGTCCAATTGATAACTGGCAATAGTATAGGGAGTTGGGGCCTGCACTCTGTAATTTATGGAAGCCTCCTTTTCCTTTTCCTCAAATTCGGAACTTATTTGGCTGTAAAAAAACCCTCTATTCTCCATTCTATTTCGCAATATTTCCTCTACCTCAAACGGTTGAACACTACTTTGGTACACAGGCTCCTCGCCTATTCTTTTATAAAAGAAACGATTTATAAATCCTGGATTTTCGCGTTGCATTTTATAGTAAAAATGAAGACCGGGCCGCATTCCCAGGAATTTACTGTTGGGTTCGGGCCGCAATGCTTGTTCTAAAACGGCCTCAAGGTTTTCTTTGTTTTCTATTACCGAATCAGATTTAATTTCCACCGAAGCACCGGTATACAATCGCTCGTCTTCAGGAATAAACTTTTTCACAGCACAAGACTGTAGTATTAGAAATACCGTTAAAAAAATGACTACTATTTTATAATTTTCCGTCACAGGAAGTTTTTGTTTTTAATTAGTTATGCTATTAAATAACCTTTATTCTTCGTTTTCCACAGGGGTTGATTCTACAGGTTTTTTTGGACTCTGTTCTTCCTTCTGTTTGTTTTTTTCTTCTTCTAACTTTTTCTGTTCTTCAGCTTCCTTTCTTCTCGCTTTTTCCTGTTGGGTTTCTCCCCGAAAAAGTGCTTCCCAGAATTCATCAAATTTGTTGAATTCCTGGGTGAAGATCAGTGCTATTCCACTCACAATGGTCTGTCCGTCCACAATATTTTCAAATTCATTTTTTCGGAAACCTTTTAATCTATAGCGTCCGTTTTCGGTCAGCAAATATTCTAAGGTTACATTCCCAATAAGTGGTGCTGGCTCATCGGTAGAGCCACTGCCCTGAATATCCACGGCACTGCCCACACGCACTATTAACCTATCGTTGAAAAGCTTTTTTTGTGCCGCAATATCCAATTGTGTTCTTTGCTCTGCGATTTCTCCTTGGTAATCGGTATAACTATCCAGGCCGAAATCCAATTCCACGCCAGAACTGCCCAATAATTTATCTGAAAATACATTTAATTGGTCTGAAATAGCATCGTTTAGATTATCGCGGGCAACGGTAGCAAAACCACCGTTACTACCATCGCTTCCTGGTTCGGGATAAAATCTGCCCAGAACCAAAAGGGAAAATACTTGTCTATTCAGTTCGTCCTGCTGTGTGTTTAACTGTTGCAGTCTGCCATAAACCTGTCCCCCTATTGCACCTTGTTCATCTTCGGGCATATTAATGTCAAAACCTATAACAGGTTGGGTAAGTTGACCTTCGATATTTAAATAAACGTTGAAAGGCAAAACTTGTTTGTATTTATTTTTTACACTGGGATCAGCTCCTGAAGTTACTGGCGCCATTAAAGGTGAGGCGGAAGCCTTTACTGTATAAATCGCTTTTACATCCAGTTTTGCGTCAAAAGGATCTCCGGACCAAGTTACCCTGCTTTCTGGTGATAGCTCAAATCTTCGATTTACCAAACTGTATAAATTCATCTCATAATGTCCACCTTCAATGTCATACACCCCGCTTAAGGTCATTCTTCCATTCGGGTTCATATTAAAATCAAATTCACCATCACCAAAAACCTCAAAATTATCGCCAGTTTCCTCATCGATTATTATTGTAATTTTTGCAGCACTGCCAATATTCAATAGTGCATTTACGTCCAAACCTGAAAAGGTTGCCGTCTTTTCCGCATTTTTTGTTAAAATAGCGTCTGGATTTTCCCGATTCACAAAAATAACCACCCCATCTCTTTCTTCAATGGCAACTGCAGAAGATGGTAAAATATAGGTAATATTGGTATCGTCATTTACTGAAATTTGTGCATCAAGTTTAGGAATTTGAAGATCCCCAGTTAATGTGGCATCAGCGTCAAAAGAAGCTTTTCCGTATATAAAATCATTATCATCTTCTGTGGCATTTAGTACCTGGAAATTTTGAGCATTCAGCTTTAAGTCAAACGTAGGATTCAAAAAGCTTTCGGTACCCACTTCTCCACTCATTACAAGCTCATTTCCATTATCATCTAGCACCTTAAAATTATCCATCGAGAGACCTTCATTATTTACACGAAGAATCTCGTTGGGCAAGGTAAATGGCGCATTCAACTTTGTAATTGTAAAATCGGCATTTTTAAAATTAAGCCTTCCGTTATATTCCGGAGAAAGGGTTGTTCCAGTAACATCAAATTTGCCCGAAAAACTGCCATCAGTATCTTTTACTTCCCCCATGGTAAATCCCTCCAAAGCGCTCATTTTGAATTCATTTATATCCAAATCCAAATTTAGTTTTGCATCGGTTTGGGTGGCAACATAATCCCCCGTAAGGTCCAGATCTACTTCGCCATCCTTTAGCGCCAAATCAAAATCGTAGCTATTTCCCCCTTTTGATTTAGCGTCTATGGTCAAAATTCCCAGATCTACGTCCAGCAGATTTAATTCCTCAACCGAAATATCTGCCAGTACTCCTGTATTTCCAAAAGGATCAACAATTGCAAAGTTTCCGTTCAGACTTCCTTTTGCAAGTTCTTCGGCGGGATTCAAATAATTTAAAATTTCACTTAACTTGAAATTTTCAAAAGTGAAGGCAGCGTGCTCTTGTGCAACACCTGGCAGATTGTTGGTTAATTCAACAACCGAATTATTTCTACTAAACCGAAAATTATTGAATTCCAAATTATTATTTGTATAAATAACTTCATTATCCTCAGGGGTTTGCCAGGGATTTCTATCTAAAATCAAATCATTGGGCAGCACGTGAAACCGAAGCCTTTCCGAAGTTCCAGTAATCTGTGACTGAATATTTATTAACGTACTATCGTTGTAAACTGAATTAAATTTGAGGTTTAGTTCTCCATTTTGCTGGTTACCCGTAACTTTTGTCTTCGGAATATCCAATGGACCGCCTTTTAGACTGTTAAATCCTAAATCGAAAACAAATTTATCGCTATCGGTATCCATTGTGAACGCTAGGCTGTCCAATTCGTTGCCTCCGTAATTTATATGTGGGGCAGTAATATCTGCTTTTAATTTTCGGGCCGCTTCATCAAAAGCTACATCAATTTTTATGGTGTCCAATTCTTTAACGTTTACCAAAAAAACCTCATTTAAGACCGGAGCTTCTACTATCTGTCCTTTTATATCGAGTTTTACAGGATTGTTGAGAGTATCGGCAAATTCTACCTTTTTTGAAAAATAACTGGAAATATGCCGTTGAACAGAACTGCTAAATGTTGCGGGATCGGTATTGCTTTCCAGGCTCAATTCCACCATTTTATTGTCGAGCCAAATGGAAGTGGTGTCACTGCGTACATGTGCCGTAGCCAAAATTTCACCCACCAAATAACTTCTGTCGTCATACACCACCACCCCATCACCAATGGTTGAAATTACATCAAAACCGTCCTCATTTCCTTCAAAATCGGCATCCAATTTGAAAGCGGTTCGTACATCGCGAGTCATTAAGCCGAGCGACTGCAAATTTGCACCAATAACATTTAAATGTGCACTTGCCTTTGGAGCAATTGAATCCAACACTACCTCTGCCTTTAAATCTATATTTAGATTTTCATCTTTGTAATCAGATACTATTTCGCCTTCACCGTTTTTAATTTTACCATTTATCTTTAAATCTGTTATTGCATAATTATTGAAACTAAAATTATTAATAGTCGCATCCAAAGTGGCATCTAAAGTATTGATCGTACTGCCCGAACCCTCCGTTTTTAAATTGAGGCTTATCGCCCCCAACTGTTCATTTTGAAGCAATTCATTAAGCTGGTATTCCTTAATTTGTACATCGGCATCAAAGGCAATCTGCCCATTATTTTTGAAATGGCCATCAATAATGGCAATTCCCTGTGAAGTTTTTAATTGTGCTTTTGCATATATATCCTCTAAATTTCCCGCTGCATTTCCATTCAGCGAAATATCCTGTGGAAGATTTATCCCTAGTTCATTTTCATTTATAAATTTAATGAGATCCGCACGCTTAGTTTGGGCGGAAAATCTCGGAATATCAAATTTTAGATTGTCGGGCTTCGTCACATTTTGAATCAAACCATTGGCTGAAATTCTTGTACTATTTCCCCAGCGGATATTCATATTCGGAATTTGGATTGAAGAAAGATAACCCGAGGCGACAACCTCTCCCGAAAGATATTTTTTGCTAAGCGTAGCTAAATATTCATTATTTTTAAGATCGGGTTGAAATTTAAAGACTTCCTTTAAATCTATCTGAAATGATGGAATGTTCAATGCCATTTTAGATTGTTCCGGCACGTCCATTAAAGCTTCAAGTGAAGGATAATCAATGCGTAAATTTCCATTCACTTTGTTTTCATTCAGGGCAAGCTTTAAATCATTTATTTCAAGAAAGTTGTCTGTGGCCTTAAGTTGCAATGAAAGTTCTTTTAGGGTAAAACCCGAGCCCTCTTCAAAAGTAAGGGACTCCAGCTGCACTCCAGCTTTTTTATCTTTTAGAAAAACGTCGTTCGCCTTTAGATTAAGGTTTTTCAGTGCAATTGCATTTGGATTAAAAGTGTATGGTTTTAATTCGTTATTGCCCACAAAATAACTGATGTTATTTCCTTCAAAGTCAATAGCAGCAATATCGATTTTGAAATCTGGCCATTCAAATTTTTGAGTGTCTTCCGAAACATTCTCCGCTTCCGTTTCTACATTTTTGGCTATGCCGTTTGTATCTGTTTCTGTACGTACGGTAATTATAGAATTTTTTAAATTGAAATCTCCAATATCGATATCGTTATTGGGCAAATCGGCTTTTTCCAATTCAAGAAATATAGTGGAAATTTCCAGGTTTGCGGCAACTTTATCGCCATACGATTGATAATCTACAAACACATTTTTAAGGTTAAATCCATCAATAGCTAAATACGGCAAAGGAGCATCTTCACCAGTTGCAGGCACGGGGGACTGAATGTAATTTATCCGGGCATTTAAAAGGGATCCTTCCGAAGCACGAAAATCCATATTTTCCAGATCGGTTTTTTTCATTTGTAGCTCGAGCGAACCAACCTTAAATTTGCTGTCAATTCCAAGCACGGCATCGTTAAAAGTTACGTCAAAATCTGTAAGTAGTAATTCCCCTAAAATAATATCCATTGCGGTCGATGTGGTATCAGTGGCCACCGTTGTGGTATCTGCGGTAGCAAATGCATCAACAAGAAACTGAAAATTATATCCACTGACGGAATCTTTTCTAACAATATTGGCGCGCACCCCGTCCCAATCCAGATAATTAACTCCAATACCATTTCCGCGGATTATGGGAAGCAAGGGCACATCTGCCTCTAAAGACTTTGAATAGATTAGGGTGTCGCCCTTTTTGTCTTCCAAATAAAGTCCCTCAAGTATAATATTTCCGTCAAAAGTGATGAAGAGCCTATCAATTTCAACTTTCGTATTGGTTTTTCCCGAGACATATTGTACTGCCTTCTGAACAATAATGTCCTGTCCCCACGGACTTCGAATAAAAAGGACAAGTAGTATAAAAAGGATAATTAAAACTGCAAAAATTCTACCGAGGATTCTTAAAAACCGGTATCCATTTTTTGATTTTTTCTTTTTTTTATTCTTCTCTTCCAAAAGCAAATATTGGTGGTATTCAAAAATATAAAAAATACCCGCCAATATTACGCCCAATCCCATATAGAATCAGCGTTTCTATATAAACTTTTGTTAAATCTTACAATTGCCAGACCCAAAAAATACTTCAGAGTTATTTCTTATCATACATCAATGTGGAAACAAATGATGACCAATACATTTGCAGTATAAATATTATTTAACCCAAAATAGAAATGCTATGAGTGATAACAAAAAAACGACTTGGAAGATTGACACCGCACATTCAGAAATCAATTTTAAGGTGAAACATATGATGATTTCAACCGTGACAGGAAGTTTTGAAAAATTTGATGGAAAAATTGAAACGAATGAAGATGATTTTGAAAATGCCGAATTCACCTTTTCAGCTGAAATTGATTCAATAAACACAAAAAATAAAGACAGGGATACACATTTAAAAAGTGATGATTTTTTCGGAGCGGAAAACAATCCAGAACTTACATTTAAATCCAAATCTTTTGATGGTGAAAAAATGGTTGGTACTATTTCGATAAAAGGAGTTTCCCAAGAAATAACGATGGATGCCAACTATAATGGAACCGCTGTAGATCCCTATGGCCAGACCAAAGCAGGTTTTGAATTTGAAGGCAGCATAAACCGAAAGGATTTTGGTTTAACCTGGAGCGCCGTTACCGAAGCTGGTAATGTTGTGGTTAGCGATAAAGTAAAGTTGATTGCTTCGCTGCAATATATAAAGCAATAAATTTTTAAAAATTACTGTTTTTTTTTAATCGGGAGTTTGGTTCCTATTAATAAAACACCCGATTTTACATGTTAATTTTTGTTTTCTTTCCGATTCAATTCTTAACGTACATCAATAGATTACAATGGTTTACAATGTAACTTTACAGGATACTATTAAAATATTAAACACAAATGAAAACACGAAAATTAGAACGCGTATTAACACCACCTCCACCACATATGGTTGGCGACGGGTTTAGGGTTCACCAATATATTCCTGGTGGGTTGGGTGAAGGTTTTGAAAGAATGGATCCATTCATAATGATGGATTACAACAGTAAGTTTTACTTTCCGCCTACTGATAAACCCAGGGGCGTAGATGTGCATCCGCATCGTGGATTTGAAACCGTAACCATTGCCTACAAAGGAAGTGTTGCACACCACGACAGTGCAGGAAACAGCGGAGTGATAGCTGAAGGTGACGTACAATGGATGACTGCCGCATCGGGAATTCTTCATAAGGAATATCATGAAAAGAATTTCAGCAAAGCGGGCGGTGATTTTCAAATGGTGCAATTATGGATAAACCTTCCCGCCAAGGACAAAATGAGTGCTCCAAAATATCAAGGCCTCACAAATTCCCAAATGAAAAAAGTGCAACTGCCGGACAACGCAGGAACTGTGGAAGTAATAGCCGGAGAATACAAGGGTGAAAAAGGGCCCGCCTTTACATTTACTCCCGTGCACATGCTGAACGCAAAATTAAATGAAGGAGGCCAGGCAACTTTTAGTTTTCCAGCGAATTATAACACAGTGGTTTTAGTGGTGGAAGGAAATATTAAGGTGAACAATTCCGAAGAAATAAAAACTGACGGACTGGCTCTTTTCGAAAACGAAGGAGAAACCTTTACTATTGAAGCCCTTGACGATGCAGTTGTTTTAATTCTCAGCGGCGAACCCATCAATGAACCAATTGCTGCACAAGGACCGTTTGTAATGAATACCCGTGCACAGCTTATACAAGCAATAAGCGATTTCAATATGGGGAAATTCGGATATTTGGAATAATAAATTTGAGTAACTTTAAAGGATGCAAAATATGTGGTTGAGCATAGTCAAGACCTACTTTTTAGCATCCTTTTTAATTTTATAAAATATGTCCAATTTAAATACAATTATTCCGGAACGCGCCGCCAATATTGGCAACTTTATGGTTGGTCGTTTGTTGCCATTCCGCGAAAAAAGAATGGTTGGCCCTTTTGCGTTTATAGATCATATGGGACCCGTGGAAATGAATGAAAACGAGAATCTGGACGTACCCCCACATCCGCATATTGGGCTCTCAACACTTACCTATCTTTTTGAAGGAAGTATTATGCACCGTGATAGTTTAGGTTCCGCTGTAGAAATCACTCCCGGTGCCGTTAACTGGATGACCGCCGGTAAAGGCGTAGTGCATTCCGAAAGAACTCCCGAAAGTCTTCGCAATTTCAAAAAATCATTACACGGCTTACAGATTTGGGTTGCGCTTCCGAAGCATCTGGAAAATATGGAACCAGCATTCCATCACACCAATAAAAATGAAATTCCGCAACTGGAAATAGATGGAGTTTCCATAAAAGTGATTGCTGGAGAGGTTTTGGGTAAAAAATCACCCGTTCCGGTTCATAGTAAATTGTATTTTTTGGAATTGAAAAGTGGTAAAAAACGAAAGCTGCGTCTTGGAGATTATCTTTTTGGAGAAAGCGGACTTTATATTTTGGAAGGAAACATTTTCAGTGAAGGAAACACTTACGAACCCAAACAAATTCTTGTGGCAAATGACAGTAAACTATGCGAGTTTGAAATGGGCGAAAATACTACAGTGTATATTTTTGGAGGAGAACCTTTTCCCGAAGAACGCCACATTCATTGGAATTTTGTAGCTTCAGATAAAGCAATTATCGAAAAGGCGCGTGAAGACTGGAAAGCGCAACGATTTGCTAAAGTACCCGGAGAAACTGAATTTGTACCGCTTCCCAATTAATCCGGTTTAAAATTTTTGTGGGCCAATTCTTTTCGTACCCTGCTTAAGCTTTCTGGAGTTATTCCCAAATAGGATGCTATCATCCATTGTGGCACCCGCAACAATAAATCTGGGTACATTTCAATAAAACTTAAATAGCGTATTTCCGCCGTTGCGCCCAATAACAAGTTAATGCGTTTTTGCATATGTCGTATGTGATTGTGCAATAATTTATCATTGAATCTTCTGAAATCCTGACTTGTTTCGTTCGCCTTGCAAATAAAATCCTCTCCTATCAAAACTACTTCCGTATCTTCTATCGCTTCAATATAACTTTCGGAATTATCGTTAAAATATACGCTACTCCTATCTACAATAAACCAATTTTCCGGAGCAAATTGAATTACGTGCTCCTTCCCCGATTCATCGAGCATGTAGGAACGTACCAAACCTTTTTCAACGAAAAAAGAATGCTTACAAACAGACCCTTTTTTTAAGAGCAACTCCCCTTTTTCAAAGGTTTGTCGTTTCAATTCTGAAGATAAAAACACCACTTCATCGCTAGTCATTCCTGCAACTTTTAATAGATAGGACGTAAAAGGTGGGGTTTCTAAATTCCTTTTTTCATTTACCATAATAGAGTGTTTCTACACCTTTTAAAATTACGGTTTTCTTATGAATATACTCTTGGCACTTTTTTTGTTTTCTTAAAAAGTGAACACTAAACCATTTCAATTATGAGAAACTCCACCTCGCCCTCCGTAAACGCCGGTAGTATGGCCGATATCGCCTTTTTACTATTAATTTTTTTTCTGGTAACCTCTATGATTCCCAACGATAAAGGAATTGCACGCAATCTACCGCAAGCTTGTCCACCAGGTGCAGAGTGCAATGTTCCTATCAAGAAAAATAATCTGTTCAAAATAAATGTAAATGGAAAGGGAGTTATAATGGCCAATGGAGAATTGATAATCATGGAAGATTTAAAGGATAAATTGAAAACTTTTATAGATAATAATGGCGATATCTCCTGCTCATATTGTAACGGGGAAAAACTTGCTGATGCATCAGACAATCCGAAAAAGGCCTCAATTGCCCTATCAATTCATCGCGAAGCACCTTACCAAAGTTTCATTTCAGTTCAAGATGAAATTGCGAAGGCATATTTCGAATTACGTGAAAAATACGTGGCAGAAGTGTTGAAAAAAGATGTTGATAAAATTAGCGAGGAAGAATTAAAACAAGTACAGGAAGCTTATCCTTTCCGAATTATTGAGCCTTCCCAGCAATAGTATTTATTACAATAGCGTTCCCTCTCGGTAAATTTTTTATTTTAAATTTATATATAAATACAAATCAGAATGAAATGGACCTTTGATAACTTTAAACCGAAATTAGAAAATCTGTCGCCGGAAGTTCGTGAGAAAGCAATAGAGATAGCTCAAGAATTGATGGAAAAGGGAGGAATTTCAGAAGAAAGGGCAATTTCCAAAGCCATTATTATAGCCGAAGAATGGTTTTATGATTTGGGGGGATAAATTTCCATTTCGGAATATAAACGAGTTTATTATAGCTGCTTTTCGTGTTCCTCCAAATCCTTTCTCAAATCCAGTTTTCTCAGTTTTGGAAAAAAGAACCCAGTTCCCAACACCGTCAGTATCGTCATTCCACCACCAAAAACCACGGCGGTAACGGTTCCCATTAGTTTCGCTGTAAGTCCGCTTTCAAAAGCACCCAATTCATTAGAAGATCCCACAAACATAGAATTCACGGAGGCCACACGCCCACGCATGGCATCAGGAGTGCGCAATTGAAGAATCGTTTGTCGTATTATCATTGAAATTCCATCGGTAACGCCACTCAAAAAAAGTGCAACTACTGAAACCCAAAACCACGTGGAAACTCCAAACACGATAATACAAATACCAAAACCAAATATTGCCGCAAGTAATTTCATCCCAGCATTTTTATTGAGTGGAAAATGGGCAGACGTAAACATAATTAGTAATGCGCCCACAGCGGGAGCAGCGCGCAAAATACCAAAACCTTCTGGGCCAACTTTTAATATATCCTGCGCATAAATGGGGAGTAGCGCTACGGCACCGCCAAACAATACAGCAAACATATCTAAAGTGAGGGCACCTAATATTACCCGAGTATTTCTCACAAATTTAATACCCTCTTTTAAACTTTTCATAATTGGCTCGCCAATGTTCGGGTTTAGAATTGGTTTCTTAGGAATTTGAAGCAAAAGCAATAGTGCCATCAATGAAAAAGCAAAAACAAAACACATGGACCAATGCACACCAATCCAATGGATAAAGAACCCACCGGCCGCCGGACCTACTACTGCGCCCATTTGCCAAACCGAACTGCTCCAAGTTGCTGCATTGGGATATATTTTTTTGGGAACCAATAAAGAGAAAAGTGAAAAGATAGTCGGACCAAGAAAAGCACGAACAATTCCACCGAGAAAAACTAAAAAGTAAACTGAATAAAGCACTACATCTGTAGAAAGATCTGCAATCACTCTTGGCCAAGTTATAAGAAACAAACCAAGACTTACAACCGAAAAGCCTAAAATACATTTTATAAGCAGGTCACGTTTTTCCCTTTGGTCCACAATATGCCCCGCGAAGAGTGCCATGGATACAGCTGGAATAACTTCCATTAAACCAATTATTCCTAAGGAAAGCGGATTTTTTGTAATACTGTAAACTTCCCATTCAATCACCACAAATTGCATGCTCCAAGCAAACACCATTGCGAAACGAACCAAAAGAAAAATATTGAACTCCCGAAATCGTAAAGCGGCATAGGGATCAATTTTCTTCATTTAAAAGAAATGAATTTTTTAAGAATGAAATGCTTTCACGAAGCAACTACTCCGCTATTTCAAAAGTACTACACCAAACTGAATATGGCAATGGCATAAAGATAAAATCGTACAAAACG
>Ga0209344_10001129_pt1 | contig 37048 bp, 24 predicted proteins | sample Cruoilmetagenom6_FD_187293 | JGI IMG/M metagenome (GOLD analysis project Ga0209344, IMG submission 187293) | Oil polluted marine microbial communities from Coal Oil Point, Santa Barbara, California, USA - Santa Barbara Oil Seep Sample 6 (SPAdes)... | ecosystem: Environmental > Aquatic > Marine...
TTCTCAACAAACGAAATGTCAATCTTAATTTGTCAGGCTGAGCGGTGAAGTTCACACTGAGCTTAGCTGAAGTGAAGCCTTAGACAAATAAAATCGTAAATACCAGTTACATTTCTTTAATCTAAAAAATCATAATTAATCCTTTATCTACCCTTCGACTCCGCTCAGGATGACAAAGGTATTCCTGTAATTGATAAAGTAATTTAAGAGTTTCAGTTTTAACTAAAATCAATTTTTCTCAACAAACGAAATGTCAATCTTAATTTGTCAGGCTGAGCGGTGAAGTTCACACTGAGCTTAGCTGAAGTGAAGCCTTAGACAAACATAACCACAACCCCAACAACAGCAATCAGTAATAAATACAAATACTTATTGCCAAAGTTAAGCGTCCAACCTATGAGTGGTTGATATTTTGGAACCATCAATCTTGGGTCTGATGCATTGACATAAAATGGACCTTTCCAATTTTTAGAATCTCGGTGGGTGTGCTCTCGCATTTCTTTTTTGATGTCTTTGCTCATGAATTAAAATTAAAGAAAAGAATGCAACCACAAAGGTCACGAAGGTTCCACAAAGGTCGCAAAGAGAATCAAATCGAAAAACGCTACTCACAAAACTTCTTTATCGCTTCGTCAATATCTTGCCAATAGATTTCATGAAAATATTCTACATAATTGTCGGAGCTTTTACTGCCTTTTGCCAATAATGTTTTAGCGGTATTTAATAGAATACAGGCAGAATCGATTTGTCCCATTTCTGCCAACAACACCCCTTTAAAATAGAATGCTTCTGTGCAGGAAGGTGCATAAAGTATCGCTTTTTCATAAGCTGCTAGCGCTTCTTCTTTTCGGTTGAGCTGAGCTAAACTTCTACCTTTTTGGACAAATGTATAAACATCGACGAAGTCTTCTCCGTGGGTATTCCCAAGATGAGAAATGTAGGTATCGAACTCGGTATTGGCTTTTTCATAATTCTTCAATTGAAAGTGCGCCAATCCTTTTAGATAGTGAATGTCTTCCCCCATTGGAGCGTCATTAAAATCAGGTGTATACGCATCGTGTAATTCTAATATTTCCAGCGCTTTTTCATAATCTCGATAGTAATACAACAGCAACCAACCATAATATCGCGAGACCGTTTCTGGGTCTAACTTCATACCTTCTTCTAATAATTCTATCGCTTGACGATAATTGCCGTTTTTGGTATTCTGAACTGAAAGCCCTCTTAATTGGTCTCCAGTAATGGAGTCCATTCTAGAAATCCCCAATTGAATCAATTCATTTCCGATTTCATTCCTGCCATAATAAATGGCGCGGTACCCTAAATTGGCGAGCGCTGAACCATCGTTCACAGGAAAACTATCTACATACGAAAGTACCGTATCTAAATAATCTTTAGTTTCTTGACTTAACATTTCATCGTCTGCTGTTTCATGGCTCTTACATCCAAAAATCAAACTCAACAATAACGCTACAATTAAACTATAATTTCTCATGGCTATTTATTTAGGTAAGATTTCTGTGAGAACTCCGTTGACAATTCTAAAGGAATAAAATTTATGACTGTTGACAATCAATCCATTCTCATCCTTTCCTAAATTCCAGTCTTTTAATTCTTTCGTTTTCGACATAAAATAATCGGTGATAGCTACATCCATTTCTGTTAATCTATAATTCAAGTCGCACTGTTGAAGTCGATAATCACCAACTTCTCCTTTACAGTTGATCTTAAATTGAACAGTAATTAATCCTGAATTGGACGAAAGCTTTTTGAATTTCGCTTCTGGATAATCCGCCCTGAAATGCTTTTTGATGTCATAAAAATTGAGGGTATTCGTAATGTCAGGATGATAGTAGGGCATTGTTCTTACACCATCACACAATTTAAACTGGTCTTGTGCTGTTACCGCATTTTGAAAATAGAATAGATATAAAAAGGAAATAAATAACAATCGTTTCATGAACTAGCTAGATTAATTTGAAACAAATAAAACCAACTAATTTGAAACTGATTGTGAATGAAGGTTAAACCATAATTTAACCGCAAAGTTCACAAAGATTTACACAAAGGGCGCTAAGACAATATTGATTCTAATTACCAATCTCACAAAAAATCATTGCTATATTCTCCTATTGAAAAATTGCTTCATTAGTAGATTTCTACATTATAACTTTTCCTTGAGCCTTCGTCTCCTCTTCAGGTAGAATATCACAATTGTCCCAGATTCCAGTCAACAATGTTTTGGCATAAGAAGCTGGCAATCCCTTTTCGGTCATTAATTGATTCGCTAATACGTGATCGTATGAGAAGTGATGATGTTCTACTTTTAACTCTCCTTCATCTGATGACAAAATTGCATACCAAACATCGGTTTGTCCATCGTTGGCTGGCATTCCTATTACGCCTGGGTTTATCCACAAAAGTCCATTTTTTTCATCTTGGAAAGGCAATCCACAGTGCCCTCCAATAATGACATCAGCTTTTGTCAATTCGAATTCTTTTTGCTTCACTTTCCATGGAGTAGACTTAAACACGAATTGAGAAACATGGCTTTTAGAACCGTGCACAACAGCTACTTTTTTACCCGCAAAATCAAATTCTAAAAAATCGGGCATTTGCTTTAACCAAGCGACCGATTCAGTACTGACATTCTGCTGAGCATATGGGTACCACTGTCGTGAAAAAATATCGCAGCGGGTTCCGTTTACAAAATCACAACCACAATCCTCTTGGCCTTCTCGCAGCTGTTGTTCTACATTCCCTGTGATGGAATGGATTCCCCAGTCTTTGATAAAATTCAAGGATTCCTCCGGCTGCGCGCAATAACCGACAATGTCGCCATTGCAAATAATTCGATCAGGAGTAAATCCTTTTGCTACAGCGATTTCTTTCAAAGCTTCTAGTGCCTGTAAATTGCTATACACTCCACCGAACAATAAAATGGAATTTCCTGAAATTGAAATGGATTGGGTTTTACTCATGATTTTTTGAAAATAGAATGGGTAACTTTTTTATATTCCAATTGACTTTAGTGTTTTTTCCTTTTACTTTACTTTTTGGTGAGCAAAAAGTAAAACAAAAAGCTCAGCCTTTAGAAAAATGAATGAAAATTCTTGAATTCCCTAAGTTCAGCCGGATGATCTTCTTGGTCCACCTTCGAAGCTTTCCGGTTTCTCTATGGAAATTCTTCGAATTTTAATCCATTTTTCTAAGTGGCAGTCTTAAAACTCTAAATTACAATTCAAATATCCAAAACTCAAATACACTGTTAAACTATTAATAATTAATACAATTTGCTTTAGCATTAACACTATTTACTCATGCTTTTTTGAAAATAGAATGGGTAACAAATATAATCCCAAACAAATCAAACTGCCCCATAAATTGGCTCCTAAAAGCACAGCATATTTACCACTTCCGATGGCTAGATTATTTGGGAATAAATCTAAAGCGAAGAAGGTTCCGATTACAATTCCGCCAAGAACAGAGAGGAAGAATGAAAGCTTAGGCGCTTTGACTTTCCACAAAAGAAACACTGGAGCTAGACCTATTACCATGGTTCCTGAAATCGTTGTTGCAGATAAAATCTCTGGACCTAAAAAGATGGGAATAGTTCCCAAAACGGTTAATCCAATCATGGCCAAACGACCTTTACTTAAACTGATATTGATGGTTTTTCCAAAGTTTAAATCCACTGCAATTAACTTCGAAAAAGAGGCAAAAGCAGAGTCCAATGTGGAGGAAGCAGAAGTGATCATAATAAAATTCATCAACAGCATCATTCCGACTCCGAAGGTTTTACTAACCTCAACAGCTGCTTGCCCTTCGAGTCCATTTTGCTGTGCATAAATCCCAATCCATGAAAATAGAATGATGCAAATTCCACCAATAAATGTGGCTGCGATAAAACTTTTCAAAGCCACTTTAGGAGCGGCAATAAATGCCCGATCCGTCATTACAGGATCGTGAAAAGGATAACTGAATACTTGCAGCAAAGCCACCAATAATAAGTCGACTCCGCCTGCTAATGTCCATTCTCCAGAACCTATTGTTTCGGTGACCGTAGCTTCGGAACTCGGCAACAAAATGCCTAAAATCACAAACAACAACAATCCGAAAAGCACCATTTGCACCATGTCGGTAATCAGCGAACTGCGCAGTCCTCCTTTTAAGGCATACGCCAATGTCAATAATGTAAAAACGATAATCGCTGCGAAATAAACTGCAGTTCCTTTGTCGCCAAAATAGGTTCCAATCACCATGGTATTCGACCATACTTCGTTGAACATTCGAAAGGCGATCAACAAAGAAAAAAGTCGAATGGCATTGCTCCCAAAACGACTGCGCAGAAACTGGTGAATGCTTTCAAAAGCACCGTTTACCCGCATGTAGTAAATAACAAAACCTGCCACTAAAAAAGACAAATAATAGGTGGCATAAGCGACTCCACCGACCATTCCAAACTCCATCCCTAAATTGGCTGCATTGGTTATGGACTTGGCAAAAATCCAAGAAATGACTAAACTAGAAGTCAGTAACCAAAAGCCAGGCAGTTTCCCATTGGCCGAAGAAGCTCGGAAAAAAATTTCCTTGTGCTTCGCTAACGGAGAGATGAAAAAGAGGATCAAGCCAAACAAAACGACCAAAATCCATTGATATATTAAGAGATCGCTCATTCAAAAAATTGAATTATTTAAAATACTATTTACACTGTTTCCCTTTTTTAGGGAAGTTATGGCCTTGAAAAATATCAATTGGCGTCCCACCATGTTTTTACGTTCACACTATTTCCGTTGGTTGAAGCTGCCGCAGTATTGTAATTAGCGCTATTCAAGGTTTGTTCTCCACTAGGGTAAGGCATCCTTACGGGAATTAAATTATTATTCAAACTCGCAGCTACCGTTTTTAATCTAGGAAAACCTGTTCTTCTGAATTCTATCCAGTTTTCATAGCCATTGATGGTATTGGCGATCCATTTTTGCGTAACAATCTGCTCCAAAGGATCAGCTCCGAAAGCACCAAAAGCAGCGGAATCAGTCGTCAAATACGAAGCAGGCAAAGTAGTATTCCAATATTCAAAAGCTTGACGAACGCCTGCTTCATACAATCCTTGTGCATTTCCTCCGATCAATCCTTTTTGCGCTGCTTCCGCCAATAGAAAAGAAGTTTCCCAAGCGGTCATAAAGTTCGCATCCAACACTCCTGTATTTTCTCTAAAAATGGTTCCAGGCAATGAATAATCTGCTACCGAAATGGTATTCGAAAGATCTGGTCCATTTAGAATTCCAACATAAGGAGTTGTGCCTGAAGTGTCGCCAGAACGGGGTCTAAAAAGTACTTCTATGCGTGGATCATTTAGACGCTTCAAAATTTCTTCACTCGTCAGCGACATCACATATTGATTAAAATCACCTGAACGCAAAGTCGCCATCCTAAAGTTGTTCGGTGGACCTGATGTAAAATCATAAGTCGCATTTTCTACATTGAATTGAATGTAATTTCCCGCTGCAAAAATGGTTTGCAATTCTGTTGCTACATTTACTCTATCTGAAATGCGCATCAAGAATTTAATCTTTAAAGAATTGGCAAACTTCGTCCAAGAAGCTAAATCGCCACTAAACAAAATATCTCCTTCCAATCGAGCCGCTCCTGAATAGTTATCTATCGCTGCAATTCCTTGATCTAATAAATCCAAAATTCCACCATCTGCAGTATAAATGGCTTCTTGGCTGTCGTACTTTGGAGTGGTGTTTCCTGACTTTCCATTCAGCGCTTCAAAAAACGGAACATCTCCGTAAATATCTGTCAACGCTGCGCCCATGTAGGCCTTTAGTATCAACGCAGGCCCTTCATACACTTTGAATGCGGCACTTTCTGAAGCCTTTTGCAAGATGATTTGATTGTCACGCAAATTCGTGTAAAACACCGGCCAGGGATTTCCACCCAATTGTGGTGAACTTAAATTGTGCCGATCGAATAAATTGAAATCAATCATCGACAAATTCTGTCCCAATAAATTTCCCGCCACAAATCCTTCATAGCTCATTTCTTCGCCATAATTATAGATGACCTGACGCAACAACAAACTGGGTTGTGCATCAATTGGCGCATTGGGATTGGTATTAATTTCTTCAAAATCTTTGGTGCAAGCGAATAGCATCAAAACACTAAACGCAGCAATTATATAGTTTATCTTTTTCATGTTTTCTTCTAGGTTGTAACTTAAAATTTATCTCTTCTTTACTTTTTGATGAGCAAAAAGTAAAACAAAAAACTCATCCCTTAGAAAAACAAAATCAAATCCTCGTATTTCCTAAGTTCAGCCGGACGATCTTCTCGGTCCACCTTCGAAGCTTTCCGGTTTCTCTAAGGCAATACTTCTGATTTGCTCTCATTTTTCTAAATGGCGGTCATATAATTAAACTATCGGTTTCAAATTAAAATCTCTTTTTCATGTTTTCCGTTTAAAAATAAAACCCTAGTTTCACGCCAATGCTTCTAGAAGTGGCATAAGACATGTCCTCTACTCCACTTAAAAATTGATTTCCTTGGACAGCCAACTGCTCAGGATCAAAGTGTGGAATTTCACTGAACGCATATAAATTCCTACCAAAAAGTGCTATTCTTAGATTTCTACCTTCTTGCAACAACCCTTTGTTTCCTTTGGTATCGAAAGTATAACCAATCGTCACTTCCCGAATTTTTAAATAAGAAGCATCATAAGTATTGTTCTCTTCATGATTCCGATCGTAGTATTGGATGTAATAATTTTCAGCAGAAATGGCTGTGGTATTTTTCTCATAAACAGGGTTTGCATCCGTGCCTACATTTACAACTCCATCCACTACTATTCCGTCAACTGGTCTGTCTTCCGTTTCTTTCAACTGACCGGCAACACCGGCCAACGCAAGTGTTCTAGATACAATTATTCCACCTTGTCGCCAGTCCAATAAAATACTCGCGTCCCAATTTTTGTATTGGAATTGATTACTTATCCCTAAAATAAAATCAGGATTCGAATTTCCTAACTTTTTCAATGTATTATCAACGATAAAATTTCCGTTGTTGTCTACTATAAAATCTCCTTCTGAAGTCTTTTTATAGCCCGTTCCGTAGATGTCGCCAATTCTTCCACCCTCTTCTACCTGAAACCAAACTCGCTGATTGATATTATCATACACACTTGAATATCCTAACGTTAATCGACCATCATCTTGCGGCAAATTTTCAACTGTTGATACATTTTTACTGAAGTTGAAATTAGTTCTCCATTCAAAATTCTCTTTTCTAATCACGGTTAATCCTAACATTATTTCCACACCTTTTGAGCGAACTTCACCTCCGTTCACCACTTCTTGGTTGTAACCTGAAGTAATGGAAACTGGCAAGGATATAATTTGATTTTCAGTCAACGCATTGTAGTAGGTCGCATCCAATCGAACACGATTATTAAAGAAACTCACGTCCGCACCTACTTCATAAGAGGTCGTTTGCTCAGGTTTCAAATTAGAGTTGGCAATGATAGCTTGATCACTTAAAGTGGGCAATCCACCATAACTCACTTGCGGTAAAAATGTTCCTTCCGTTTGGTATGGATCTGTATCGTTTCCTACTTGCGCCACATTCGCTCTCACCTTCAAAAATGAAATTTGTTTGGGCATTTCAATCAAATTGGAAATCACAAAACTTGCAGCCACCGAAGGATAAAAAAAGGAAGTATTGGCTGTAGAGTTGACTGTTGCCAACGCACTCGACCAATCGTTTCTAGCAGAAAAATCTAAGTACAAATAATCTTTATATCCAAACTTGGCCACACCGTACACACTATTGATTCGTTTGGTATTATCAGCTTGAAAAACTTGAATAGGTGCAGCCGCATTGGTTAAACTATAAATTCCGGGCTGGGCCAATTTGGTTGTTTGAGTTTGTGTGGTCGTCGCTTGCTGGTCCATACGGTTCGCTCCCACAGAAAAGTCGGTTGAAATGTTCTTGAACATTCGTTGATAATTCACCAACACATCTGAATTCATTTCTCTAAAACCCACTTGGTGTTCTGCATATGCTCCTTGCAAAAAGCGATTGGTGCTGTATGCTCTTTTAAACTTTCTCAGTTCTGCTGAATAATCCAATCCAGATCGAACAGCAACACTTAAATATTCATCCACTTGATAAGTGGCACTCAAATTTCCAAACAATCGGTTTCGATTAAAGGAATTGGTGTTTTCTTTTAGTATAAAATAAGGGTTATCGAAATAGGTATAGTTGAAAGAATACTGTTGCACATCCTCCAAGCCTGGTTGCCAAAAATCCTTCAGCGCATCAATGTTCAACGATCGTGGTCCCCATGCAACCAATGAATAATTCACATTTTCAGAGCCATATCCATTGGAAGGTCTGTTGTCACTCGATGAATTCACATAATTAATGGAAGTGTTTACTTTCAATCGATCTGTTACATTTAAACCCATTCGAGCGGCCAATGTTTTTCGATCTAAATTCACACCGGGGATAATGGATTTACTTCTCAAATCGGTATACGACAAACGCATATTCCCTTTATCAAAGGATTTCGAAATGGCCAAATTATTAATCGAGGTATAACCTGTTTCGTAGAAATCTTTCAAATTATTGGGATACGATTTCATCTCAGTAGGCGTAATTGGTGCCCCACCATGTACTGCCACATCTCCCCCTCTGACAACAGAGCCATCAGCCAAATAAACGGGGCTATCAAATTGAGGTGTATAAAAACCATTATCTAATCGAGGGCCATAACCGTAAGAAATATTGTCATTGATTCCGCCACCTAAACCATCGACATATTCAAACTGCCCTTGACGACCTTGTCCATAAGTATTTTGAAATTCGGGCAACTTAAATGCACGTTCTATACTGGTGGAAGAATTAAAGCTCACGCCAAATCCATCTGACTTAGAACCATCCTTGGTGGTAATCAAAATTACTCCATTTGCAGCACGTGTTCCATACAATGCAGCAGCACTTGGTCCTTTCAAAACCGATACCGATTCCACGTCGTCAGGATTCACCTCCATAGCACCGTTTCCGAAATCAATTTCTTGAAATCCTGCCGCAGCATCTGTGGTGTATGGAATGACTGTATTGTTATTGATTGGTGTTCCATCCACTACAAACAAAGGGTTATTATTAGTGAAAGAAGCTTCCCCACGAATGGTAATTTTAGATGTAGATCCTACTCCTGTAGCTCCTTGACTCACAGAAACCCCAGCTACTTTTGCCGCTAGATTGTCAACAAAATTGGGCGATTTTACCTCCGAAACCTCCTTGCTGTCTATGGTTTGAATGGCGTATCCTAAATTTTTCTTTTCGCTTTGAATGCCCAAGGCGGTAATCACCACTTCGTTTAATTCATTCGCATCTGGTGATAGACTCACCTGAATCGGATCAATCAGCGTAGAAGCCTGAACCTTTATTTCTTGAGTCGCATATCCAATAAATGAAATGATTAATGTATTGATATCTTGATTAGAAGTAATAGAAAACGCCCCATTAGCATCAGTAGAAACGCCATTAGTCGTCCCCTTTAGAATGACCGATGCTCCTGGAAGCGATTGATTTGATTTGGTATCAAAGACTTTACCGCGTATTGTAAAAGACTGATCTTGTGAAAATCCGGTAACAATACAAAATAATGCCACTAGAAAAAAAGTAATTTTTCTCATGCATGAATTAGTAATAATGAATAATAAATTGATTTAAAAAACTTGTTATATTACATCATTACAGGAGGTCCTCTCAATGAAAATTGAAAATGAGGGAAAGTAAGAAGGATACACTTTTTGAGCTCCAACAATTGGAATTGAAAAGAGGCCACAATAGATCTAGCAAAATCCAGAAAAGCGATATGCGAATGAAATGCATTTCTAAATTCTTCAGGGGTGTCCATATCGCCTTTTGGAGACAATAGCAAACAACTCTTGTTGTTCTCCTTTACAAAATCATCGAAAGAATGCAATAAGGAAGGCTGTTGCCAATCCAAATTCAAGAATTGAGATTGAATAAATGTGTCTTTATGAATGCCTATTAAATAAGTGCCTCCGTCGAGTGCCGGCCCCAACACCAAGTGGTCTTTAGAAACACATTTCGCCGCCAATAATATATCGTCGACCTCTAAAGTCGGACAATCGTTCCCAATAGCAACTACTGCGTTATACCCTAGCGAAAAGATAGACTGATATGCTTCGTAAAGCTCTAAACCAAATTCCTTCTCGCCTTCAGAATGAAATTCAAAAACAGGAAAATTTGTCTGGTTCGCTAAAGAAAGTGCTTGTTTTCGCAAGCTGCCCAACACCGTTTTTACTGCATTCGAATCTATCCGAGGAGCAATTAACCTCAGCGTAGCTTCTTGCTTCTTTGAATGATCAAAGAATAAAATAGCCGTGTTCTTTATTAAGGAGTCCTTTTTCACTTCATCTAAATCGTACGACAATGTACGTAAGTTTTTGAATTTCGGATTGTCAGAAAAAAGACTTTCCAACAACTCCTAACACTAAATTAACTTGACTTGTTTTTGTTAATCTACAATTAAAATAATCGGCACATCAACTGAACACTTGAGGATGACCTTTGGATCTCAAAGCAACTTCACAAAACCAAAAAAGAAAAAAATGAAAAAGAAAATGACAAGTGTCTTGAAAATAGCCTTCCTTATTGGAGGAATAGGTTTATTCAACACTTCGATAGCACAACGAAATTTGATGCTAACGACCAAAATTGCGGCTGACACTGACGATGCCGAGGAACAAGGTGCAAATGGAACGATCCCTGGGGACATTGACATAACTAGTTCCGACATTGAATTAGTCAATGATGGTTCTGATGGGGATCAATTTGTAGGCTTAAGATTTGCTTCTTTAAACCTTCCAAAAAATGCCATTATCGATTCTGCATTTATTCAGTTTACTGTTGATGAATTAGACAACGGAGCTACTTCTGTTTTGATAAAGGCAGAAGATGTCGATAGTTCTTCTACATTTAGTGCAACTCCATTTGACATTTCATCTAGAACAAATACTACTGCTAGTGTAAATTGGACAAATATTCCTGCTTGGGGAACTGCTCAGGTAGCTACTTTAGATCAAAGAACTCCAGATGTTTCCATTTTGTTGAATGCAGTGATGCAGAGAGCAGGATGGAATCAAGGGAACCCAATTACATTCTTACTGACTGGAACAGGAACAAGAACTGCTGAAGCTTATAGAACTAACGGAGCCGAAGCGGCAGAGCTGATTATTTATTATTCACTACCTCAACAAACCACTTTTTCAATTGCTTCTAGTTCTGATGATGCGGAGCAAAGTTTAGTTTCCGGGGCAATGGATATTACTAGTTCAGACATAGAAATCACCACAGAAAACGATGACCAAGCTATGGGCTTAAGGTTTACAGGAATAAATATACCTCAAGGGTCAACAATTTCAAATGCCTACATTCAATTTCAAGTAGACGAAGTTACTACTACAGGAAATGTAGATGTTGCAATCCTTGTGGAAGATGCAGTAAACCCTTCTACTTATTTAAACTCAGTGAACAATATTGCAGGAAGAACCTATAGTACAGTTGATACCATTCTATGGACTAATTTAGCAGCATGGGGAACTATTGGCAGTAATGGAGTGGACCAAAGAACACCGAATTTAAAAGTATTAGTACAAGATAGAGTAAATCAATCAAATTGGGTTGCAGGAAACCCAATCGCCTTTGGTATGGTTCAACCTGCAGTGATCTCGATTCCTGGTTTTACAGGAAATACCGGAAAAAGAACTGCAGAGTCATTTGATGGAAGTGCAGCTCCTCAGTTAATCATAGAATATTTAGCTCCTAATAGTTATGTCAATGGTAGTTTTCCGATTGCGAGAAACTCTTCATGGAAGTACAACGACTCTGGATTAGACTTAGGAACTGCATGGACTGCCAACAACTACAATGATTCTTCTTGGGCTTTTGGAGATGCCATTTTGGGATATTCAAACCCAAATACAACAACAGTAGATTTCGGAACTGATCCAAACGATAAACACATCACCACCTATTTACGTCACACATTTAATGGAGTAAATACGTCACAATACGATTCTCTAATATTTGATGTATTGAGAGATGATGGAGTTGTTGTCTACATTAACGGTGTTGAAGCATTTCGCTCCAACATGCCTTCTGGTTTAATTGGATTTGACACCACTGCCTCTTCAACAGTTGGTGGAGCTGATGAAACAACTTATTATAGGTACACCGTTGATAATACTCTTCTTCCAGGCTTAAATACTATTGCAGTAGAATTACATCAAGCAGATGCAACTAGCTCAGACCTTAGCTTTGATATGGAAGTAAATGGAAAGTTACCTCCAATGGCCATCTCCAACTTTCCAATTTTAAGCGGTGATGAGTGGAACTATTTAGACAATGGTTCTGATTTAACAGGTTCTAATTGGACAGCGTTGAATTATAACGATACTTCGTGGGCATACGGTCCTTCTGCTTTAGGTTATAATAATACCAACACCAATACCGTCGTTTCTTATGGTCCTGATGTGAATAATAAATACATTACCACCTATTTCAGAAAGCGATTTAACATCACCAACCTTAATACAGTTGTAGATTCATTGATTCTAAATTTGAGAAGAGATGATGGAGCTATTGTTTATGTTAATGGTACAGAAGTTATTCGTTCAAATATGCCAGCAGGTGCTGTAAATTATAAAACAGAATCTACTTCTATCGTAAGTGGATCGGATGAAGATCTTTTCTATCCAACTATAGTTCATAAAAGTGTATTCAACCAAGGTGTAAACATTATTGCTGTTGAGCTGCACCAAAGAGATTCAAGCAGTTCTGATTTAACTTTTGATTTTGAAATACTAGAAAAAGTAAATACGAGAAAGTCCTGCTTGGGACCAAATGATACCCACATCTCCTGTTATACTTCTTTGTTGCCTTCTGGACAAGGACCTGACTTTTATCTTCCTTCAACTCATGCTTTCCAAGTTTTGATTGAACAAGGAGATGCATACACGAATCAAACGGTTAGAAATACTGCTCCTGGCAATAATGACTTTACAGGATTTGTTCCTAGAGCAGGAAGCAGTGTTGATGGATTTGTTGCCATTAATCATGAAAACTCTCCAGGTGGAGTTTCTATTTTAGATGTAAGGTACAATGACTCCACTCGACTTTGGGTTGTAGATTCTTCTCAAGCCGTTGACTTCTACAACAACGATTTAGTAACTACTACTCGAAATTGTTCAGGTGGAATAACGCCATGGGGAACAATTATTACTTCTGAAGAGTCTACAAGTGCTGGTGACGCTAATAACGATGGTTACCAAGATGTGGGTTGGCAAATAGAAATTGATCCAATTACTAGAAAAGTAAAAGAATACGGCACTCCAGGTAAACAAGAAAAACTATGGGCGATGGGTAGAATGAGTCATGAGAATGTGGCTGTTGCCAATGATAGCATCACTGCTTATGAAGGTGAAGATGCTGGCTCTGGTTGTTTATACAAATTTGTAGCAGATTCTCCTGGTGATTTATCTACAGGATCACTTTATGCATTACAATTGACTGGAGGTCTAACAAACGGAGAGCCTAACTCACAAGTAGGTAAATGGATTAAAATACCTAACTCAACCATTGCAGATAGAAATTCAACAAGATCCTTGGCTTTAAGTCTTGGAGCTACCCCATTCAATGGGATTGAAGACGCTGAAATTGGAACAGTAGATGGAAAAATTTATTTTACTTCTAAAGGATATTCTAGAGTATACAGATTCAGTGATGACTCCGATTCTAGCATCTCTGCTTTTGAAACTTTTGTAGGAGGCCCAACTAGTTACCTAATCAATTATGGAAACGGTATAGCAGCAGAAAACTGGGGTTCAGGAAATGACAATTTATGTTTCGATAATTTAGGGAACCTTTATGTATTACAAGATGGAAGCCGAAACCACATTTGGATGGTGACTCCAAACCATACTCAAGCTTCTCCAAAAGTTGACTTATTTGCAAAGTTACCTTCAGGTTCTGAGCCATGTGGAATGACTTTTACTCCTGACAATAAATTTATGTTTGTGTCTGTTCAGCACCCGAGTGGAAGCAACAGTAGCACTTACCAAATAGATGCAAAAGGAGATACCGTAAGAATGAATGTAAGTGCAACTCTAGTAATTGCGCGTAAAGAATTCTTAGGAAACTACGCTCCTACAATGGCTGCAAGTAATTTCACATTCCCTACTGCCACTTGTGATTCAATTGATTTGAGCTTTACTAAAGGTAATGGAAATGGTAGATTGGTTGTAGCTAAAGAAGCAGCTAAAGTAGATGCATTACCACAAGACGGATTTACTTATTCTGCTGATAACACTTTAGGTAATGGTTCAGTTTTAGGTGCTAACAACTATGTTATTTATGACGGAGTTGACTCTGCAATTACCATAAAAGGACTAAAACAAAACACCATGTATCACGTATCGGTATTTGAATATAATGAGGATCCAAACAAATTTTACAATACATCACCAGCAGCATATGACAGCTCACTGACTGCAGCGGTAAATACTGGTGCGATAGCAGGAAACTTTAATTCTTCTGTAAATGCAGTTGAAACCTATTTGGTTCCTAACACATCAGGTTCTACTTACTATTGGGAAGTGACCAATGGAACGATCACATCAGGAGCAAACACGAACAGTGTGACTGTTACTTGGGGAGCAACCATCGGTTCAGGTACTTTAAAAGTAGTTGAAACAAATGCTGCTTCTTGTATTGGAGATACTGTTAGACAAGTTGTAGCTATTGGGACTGTTGGATTACAATCATTTGATTTGAGCAATTCAATGACCATAGCTCCTAACCCTTCAAACGGTAGAACAACATTGAAATTGATTGAATCGAATGATGCATTTGATGTTGAAATTTTAGATTTAGTTGGAAAACAAGTTATTCAAGACTTCAATCAAACCGGATCTTATGAGATTGACCTTTCTTCTGAAAGAAAAGGGACTTATTTGATTCGAGTGAGAAGCCAAAACAAAGTGGGAACGAAGCTTTTCATTAAAAACTAACAATCTCCTTTAAAAATAGGAAACCGAGCAAGGTGGGGAAACTCACCTTGCTTTTGTAGTAAATAAAGTTTACAAAAATGAAACAGATAATTATCACAACAGCCATTGCAGCACTCTCTTTTAATTTGGTCGCTCAAGACAAAGATGAGCCACACTACATAAGAGACAAAGCGGGAACACACATTTACTTTTCAGTAGAAGAAGCTAAACAAACTACTGAAAAAGTGGAAGTTTTAAATTTGAGAAATAAGGAATTGGCAGTGGTTCCTGAAGGCATTAATCAATTTCAAGAATTGAAGTTTTTGAATTTGATGAAAAACCAGTTGACCGTTTTACCTGATCCTATTTTTGAGTGTACTGAACTGACCGAATTAATTTTCAGACAGAATAAATTGAAAGAATTACCTGCAGCAGTTGGTCAACTCAAAGAATTAGAAGTATTAAATGCTTCTAGAAATCAATTTACGGTTTTGCCGGAAGAAATTGGTCAACTTCAGAAAGTAAGAATTATTCATTTGGTTCAAAACGAATTAACGGTATTACCAGAATCTATGGGAAATTTAAAACAATTAAGAACATTGGAACTAGATGATAACAATCTATCCGCCCTACCAAGTTCTATAAAGCGATTGAAGCAATTGAATTTACTTAATGTAACCAACAATAAAGTTGTGAATTTTACGCCAGAAATGTGTCGCTTAAAGCGATTGGAAGATTTGAATTTAGACAATAACAAAATTCAATCGTTACCTGAAGACATCAAAAAACTTAAATCGATAAAATCACTTTCATTGAGAGATAACCAAATCTCAGTACTTCCTGAAAACATTTGCAAATTGCGTCATTTGAATTTATTGAATTTAGGAAACAATCAGTTAACATCTCTTCCTGAAAACCTAGCACAACTGAACAACCTAAAAACCTTAATACTAGTCGGAAACGAATTCTCCATTGAAGAGAAGGCAAGAATAAAAAGTGCTTTACCCAATACCGATATCCGGTTCTAAATTTTTTAGTCGCATCATCTATAAAAAAAACTACAGAAAACTACACTCTCGTTTATGGATGGTGCGACTTTTATTTTTTTACTTCCTACTTCACGATCAACTTCTTTGTTACCCCACCATTTTCTCCTATCACTTGAACAAAGTAGATTCCTTTAGTCATATTTGTTAGTTGTAGAGCCTCTGTTTGTGTAACTATATCAGTTATTGAAACTCTCTGTTCATGGATTAGTTTCCCAGAAATAGAGAATACTCGAATGGCATAATCTCCAAGTGAGGAGTTCTTAAATTCTAACTTAAAATCTCCATTTGTAGGGTTAGGATACATCAACATAGAAAATTTTTTCTGCTCAATTTTAGGCACTCCAATTAATAAATTCAATCGAACATCGTCTATTCCGAATCCATCCTGTTGATTTGATCCATTGGATTGAAAAACAAACCTCAACTTCACATTAGCTTCACCACTTAATCCAAGCATTTCGTTAGAAACAGGAATCCAACCAGTAATGCTTTGAGATTGACCTTCCCACACTTGCTTTAAACTATTGTTGTAAAAGTTATTAGCTGTTAATGAAGGTACTACTTTTTGCCAAGTACTGCCATCATTAATAGAAGATTCTAGCCACATTTTATCATTCGATTGCTCTGAACTAAAGCGCGTAAAAAATTGGATCTGCAATGGCTGTGAAGATTCAATCTTGGATAAATCCAAAGAAGGCGATTCTAAATAAGAAAGCTCATTGGCATTGTAGTTTCCGGTCAGATTAGTTACCCATGCATTAACACCTGAATTCGCCGCTGTAATAAAACTCGAATTGGGAGTACCCCACTGCCAGGAAGTGTTGGCTCCATATGTGGTCCAACATTGATCTCCTATCTCGAAATTGTAGATTTTTGAAGAAGAATTCAAATTAAATACATCTCCTCGTTTTCCAACAACGGTATACTTTATTGTATCATTCTTTGCATATTCATCACCATTTTGATCATTTACACCAGTCAGCCATGCTCTTAAACGAATAGTATCATTTTCATTAATTGAGAATCGCCCCAACTCAATCTCGCCAACATTCCCATTTACAGAAAGGTAATTTTCTATGATAGTATAGTAGTTTTTTGAATTCTGCAATACTCCATTTATTTCATAATTCACTGTCAGGCTATCGATTTGATTAAATCCTTCGTTGGAAATAAATACGCTTAAAGGATAATTACCAGGACATAAAGCAGCAGGAACATTGAACGAATCTACACTTACTTCTAGATTTGGCTGAGTAAAAGCGATTGCTCCACGATCCAATGCCAATGAATTCCGGGGCGTTCCATTAAAATCCTCGGTGACTTTGCTGTTGGGTTTACCTGTACCCTGCAATCGATAATTGAGTGGACTTAAATCACCGTTTTCAAGATCTTTGAATTTTGGGTCCAAAACAAAATTGTCTTTTGCTAAAAAAGTCTGCTCAAAAGGCCTTATATTTTCAAATGTTTTTACATAAGATTCAGCTAAATGATTAGCCGTCCACGGTTCTAAAAAAATTGAATTGGATTCTACAGAAGCACCAAATGAACCCATAACAAAAGCCCACTTAGAGTATATGTTAAACTGACTAGAAGAATCCCCTTTTGCTAAATAAATAATATTGTTACTTATCTCTATGCCCTCCATTACTCCTCCTACAGCCTTTAAATTAAAAGCAATACCACTAGCCTTTATCTTGTTTAGAACAAAAGTGTTATTTATATACTTTTCATTTGATCTTGATTTTATTAAGAATCCAGTGATGTTGTCATCGCTTGATTTGAAGCCACGAATTACATTATTCATAATATAATTCGTTTTACCAACATTAGGCGAATTATTGCATTCTATCGCTGAAAATGTTCTAAAAAAAGAACCAGGTGATACAATATTATGAAACAAATTTTTTTCAATTAACAAATTTGAGCTACTACCGACTAAAATACCTTTATAGCCATCATAGTTTATTCTATTCAAACGGGTAAACTCATTTCCAACAATACGAATGCTATCGCCCCCCAAGAGATTAATTCCTTCGAAACCAAAATCTTCAATTTTATTCCCTTTAATCAGTACATTCTTTATATCGCCTCCATTAAGTGTCGATACAACAATTGAAGAATACCCGTCTACAATTTGATTATTTAAGATTTTCACTCCGTTAGCAGTACTAAAAGACCTATAATACATAAGCGAACCTATCCCTATCCCGATATACTGGTAATCATCAGTTTTGTGTTTGAAAAAAACTTTACAATTTGAAACAATCACGTTTTCGACATTATTTAAGCTAATTCCAATCCCTTTTAATCCATCGATAGTAACTGCCAAATCATCCAATATAAAGTTCGAACAATTGGAAACACTAAATGCTACATTCCAATTATATAAAGGGCCGTTATAGTTTAATATCTCCCCATTACCATTTATTCTTAAAGTATCATTCGGCCCATGAAATATCGACTGAAAATGAACACTTTCATTATATGGTCCGGATCCTTTTACAACTTCTAAAGTAACGTTTCCGCACATTCCCCATTTATTAATCATATTTGAAAAGTCAGAAAAAGTAGTAAACGTATCGGCAGAAGCTTGGCCTTTTGCATCTAAAAAATAAGTTCCAGATAGGGCCGGTCTAATTACTTTAAATAGGGTATCGTTAAAGGAGTTTTCATCATTTAGTTGACCATTCGGCAGAGTCAACCAGGCCTTAAATTCAACAGAATCTATAGCTCCAAAAGTATAGTTCATCAAATTAACAGTGGCCTGATTGCCTCCAATAGATCCCAAGGTATCAATCATTATTTTATAAATAATTGGAGATTGCAATATATTGTCTATCGACGAATTGATGATGACACTATCGATTTTTGTTCTTCCATTATTCTGTAAAAGAACATCAACATTTCGATTACCTGTGCACAATGGAAAAGGTAATTTAAACGATTGAATAGACAAGTCAAAGACGGGAGACTCTGTTATAATTGCTCCAATATCATTTTTAAAGGGACTTCTATGTGTACCATTAAAATCTACTAGAACAGTGGAATCATAAAAACCGGCTGCATTAAGAATAGGGTTTGTGGGAGTATAATCATAAAATGTGCTATTCTTAAAAAGTGGATCAACTTTTAAATTTCCTTCGCCTAGTCCCAGGCTATCTATACTGCTATTTGACCAATTTACCGAAGTCAAGTAAAACGGTCTCTGAACTCCAAAACCAAGAGAATTTAGGTAGATATTATTGTGACTAATATTTAAAGGTAGCCTGCTATTTATGTTCTGCCCGAATACACGAATACCATATTTATCATCATTGCCACCATGTGTGATATAAATTAAATTACTTCGAAGCTTTGTCTCATTATACGCTCCTCCTAAAAAAATTCCATTAACTATTCCATAAGAAGCAGCTGTATCATCAAACACAATGGTATTGTTTGAAATACTCACATCAACAAATTCTGAAGTTCTTATTCCTGAAAGTGACTGGAATGGTTGGACATTGTAAATTAGATTATTATTAACCTCCCCTGATATTAATGAACTTCCGTATGAAATTGAAATTCCAGTAAAATAAGCATTGACTATGAATGTATGGTCTACTACATCATAAATTGCATTTCTATTTATTCTAAGCTCGTTGCAACCAAGTAATTCAACACCAGAAATAGTTTCATTGTAAGACAATTCAGGTTCGTGAATTCTATTTCTTTCGATAGTTAGGTCGTCAACATTCAAAGCATATATTCCAGATCTTGAAAATGATTTAAAAGAATTGTTGGTAATCTTAACATTACTTGCCCTAGCGACTACATCTCCATAGATATATAGCCCATTAAAGCCACCATTCAACTCATTCCCTTCAAATACGAAATTTTCAATGGTCGTCACATATCCTTCTATTTTTTGAATTCGCAGCAATCCCCTATCGGAGACTCTTACACAAATTGAATTATTTGAATTAATCAAAGAATCAACCCTAAAAACAGAATTTAAAATAGAAATATCTTTGGTTAAATGAAGTAATAGCGCGTCCCCATATTTAACATCTTTTGATTCCACTATTAAGCCTTCAATCGTAATAAAAGAAGAGTTTTCAATTCTAAATGTAGAAGCTATTGAATCATTTATTATTGGATTAATCAACTTCTCTCCATTTCCGTTGATTACAATTCTCTTAGTACTATTTCCTTCAAAATCATTTAAAGTTGCCAATTCGTAATAAGGCCCTGAGCCAGGTTCAACATCTACTGTAATCGTACTGCAGATTCCATATCGTTCAATTCTATCAAACAATTCGTTAAAACTTCTACAGTTGGTTGATGTACTTGCCGCATTGGCATTAATAGTATAATTCCCTCCGTTCAATTGAGTTGTGACTATTCTCTTCAAAGTATCATTATTGTTACTTGAATCGGCAACTCCATTTGGCAAGGAAGTCCATACTTTAACTTCATCTAGACTTTCAGATGTGAAATTGTAATTTCCTAGATACACTGTCGCCAAGTTCGAATTTAAGCCATGTAAAGTATCCAATACTCCCGAGAAATTAACAGGAGTTTGAAGCACTCCATTTATTGACCAATTCACTTGAGCAGATGTCACTAAATTCTTACCATGATTTTCAATAGTAGCATAAACGCTTTGACTTCCATGGCACAAAGCATCAACAGAGTCAACAGATTTAACTCCTACGTCATTATTATTGTTGTAGATAACCTCATAAGCAATACCTCCTCTAAAACTACTATTTCTATGATCAGTTTCTAATCTATCGTAACTTTTACTCCATGCTGACCCAGTACCAACAAAAGGTATCAACGAAACAATATTGTCAGTAATAGTTGAACGTCTTTCTGTGTCGTGAATTAAACCGATATTAAACCTAGGTGCATAAATTCCAAGATAGAATCCGTAACTGGAACCGGCAGGAATCACAACACCTTCAGGAATTGCTAAAGATGCTACTCCATTTTTCTCAAAAGCAGCTACAAGTTGCATTTTATTCTTCCACAGCCCTTTCCAAGGGCTAAAATCAGAAGAGTCTGGAGTAGTAATAGTAGGTGTTTCTCTATACCAAAATTCGAAATAATTACTATTAATTGACTGTATTGAAAAGTAAATCGTATCAACTCGAATGGTCTCCTTAGTGCTAACATTAAACAATATACCAGAGGCACCGGAATTAACTTCAGGAGTCGGCGCAGTCATAATTTTAAACTGCCCAAATGTGCTATTAGAGAATGTTAAAAAAAAGATCACGAAAAAAAGAGTTTTCCATACTCTTACTATAAAATTGTTTTTCATTTTTTGTAGTAGTTTATTGTCTTATTATCAATCCAAAACAAGTTTAACTAATTCTGCTGAATAATCTCTATCTATAGAATAGATGAAAAATAACATTCTATTAAAAACAAATCAACTTTACTGTATGGGAATATCATTTTTTTTATAAATTCGATTTTCAAATGACCGAATCAACGAAACTTAATAATCAAACCATTAACCAACGTAGAATCATTATTCTTCTACTTTTAATCCTTCTAGTCCTAGGTTTTTGCTACAACTTAGGAGAAATCTCTCTTCGAGCTGAGGAACCAAGAAGAGCTGCCATTAGTATGGAGATGATCTTTTCTGGTGATTACATTCATCCTACGCTTAACAATTGGGATTACTTTAATAAACCTCCGCTCTTCAATTGGGTGCAAATTGTTTTTATGAAAGCATTTGATTCAAATGCCGAATGGGTCGCACGAATTCCGTCATTACTATCTCACCTTTTAATCGGGATTTTAATGTTTTTTGGTTTCAAACCATTTATAGGAAAAAATGCCGCGACATACTCTGCCCTATTATATATAGTAGCCGCCGAATTAATCTTCTACGGTACAATCTTTAGTGGAGAAATTGATTTATTCTTTAGCTTATTGGTATTCCTTCAAATCATGAGCTTGTTTATTTTTTATCAACGTAAACAGTATTTGTATTTGTTTTTAGCTTCCTACCTCTTTGCAGCTTTAGGTACACTAACAAAAGGCCCTCCCTCTATAGCCTTTCAAGGGCTTACTCTCATTGCTATGGCAGTCCTATATAAAGATTTAAGACTTCTATTTAGATGGCAACATTTTGTAGGAGGGGCATTATTTCTAGTAATTTGTGGTGGATATTTCTTTGCTTATAATTCTGATGGTGATGCAATAGCCTATATGGTTCGTCTGTTTAAAGAGGCTTCTCAGCGAACGGGGATGGAAACAGCAATCAGTAAAACCATACTTGGAATCATAAACGTCCCCTTCCAAATCCTTATTTTAATTATCCCTTCTTCCTTATTGATTCCTTTTCTTTTTAAAAAAGGCAACTATGATTTGATCAAGAGTAATCCGCTGTTATCATTCTCTCTGTTTTTCGTCCTTTTCAACCTACCATTATATTGGTTTACAGGAGATTTTAAGAATCGATACGTTTATATGTTTTTCCCTTTTATTATCTTATTTTTCGCCTATTTTTACGAGAAAAGAAAAGATGAAATGCCTAAATTGATGGCTATTTTCGAAAAGATAATTAGCGTAATCCTCTTTATACTGCCCATTGCTTTTATCGCATTTATTTTTACTCCAGTCTCCAATTTGGTTGAGAATGCAGCAGTTTTAGGGACTTCTTTAGCTATAGGGTTTCTTGGCATTTCATATTTCTACGCCCGATTAACCTCTCACCGACTACTTTTGCTTATTATGGCTATAGCCCTCCTGCGAGTTGGAGTCAACTTTATCTATCCACCATTTCTTGATGATCATTCAGAAACGAATATTAAATCCGAGATGAACATCGTTCTTGAGATAGCAAAAGAAAGAAGTGTGCGATTCGTAGGACTTTCGAGATTGTTAGTTTCAGATGCATCTATTGGTCCCTTCAAATTCTCAGAGGTTACAACCGAGATTCCTGCTCATATGTCTTATGAAATACCCTATTATTACGCTCTCAAAAAGAATGAGCCATTTGAGTTTACGACAGAAATTGTTCCAGGTAGATTATATCTTGCTTATGAGTGGTTTTTAAGAGACAAAGAGTACACTCTCCTTCATGAGTTTATAGACACTAATGATCAAAAGATTTTATTTATAGAAGTTTAGCTCCTTCTTTTTCTATCGGCTTAAACATAAAATAAGCTCCTGCAATCGAATTTATCGCTAAACTCAAGTAAAATATTATTCCGATAGCTAAAGTCAAATCGATATTGAGCCCCATATACTCTGCACCGAGAACAAATGCCAGCTCCCTTGCTCCCAACATTGGCAAAGCATAGGCATAACATGAAACTAGGAAAATAAATAAGTAATCGACAATTTCGGCCCCAACTCCTAAAGACAACAAGATTAAAAAAGCACACATCAATTGAAAAAACTGAACCACTATAGATTGTATACTTGTAATCACCCATGAAGGCAGAAAAGATTTGAAAAACAAGAAAACTCCGAAATAATGCGCTAAATAAGCTAGTACTATCAATGGAATTGAAATCCACTTGTACTCCAATTCAAATGAAATAAAATTGACAAGAATTAAAACTAAAAAGGTAAGCCCCATTATACCGCTCACTTTATCCAACAATGAAGCCCATACCAACTTCTTAGTTTTGATATCAAACTTCTTTTTAAGCCAAATGATTTTATAGCCTTCACCACCGATTAAAGGAATAAATAAATTATAGAACATACCGGCTAAATAGAGCCGATAGTTGACCCAATTGTCTAAAAAAACACCTTGTGTTTTATACAAATTATTTATTCGAAAACTTCCAACTAATTTTGAGACGAAAAAAGAAAAAACCGCCAAAACCAAATATAAAATATCGGCGTTTGCAAAGTGCTCAACGACTTTATCTATATCTATCTTTCTAAATATCAAAACAATAGCAACCACACTGAGAACTAACTTAAGTATGAGTTTTAATATCTTCTTGCTTTTAGATTCGGCCATTTTACTTTTAAAAAGTGTAAACTTATTTATTTAAAATAAGAAATACGCAATCTCCCAATGATAAAACTATTGAAACAAAGTCTTATTCAGGAATTTGATACAGTAGAAATAATTATAAATGTTGACTATCGCCCCTTCCCGGTTATTTTCCAACCAATCCATGCCATTGGCAAATATGCAACTCCCAAATCTAATACATTAAACCACAAGGGAGAAGGCACTTGAAAAACCATTGTAATACCTCCAATAAGGAAGAAAACACCAATGACCATTGCAAATTTTAATTGATGGCTTCCTGCGATAAGTGCAGCTAACAAGGCGCCAACTAAAGTTCCAAGAGCATGGGCCAAGAAAGGAAAAATGAAATGCTTGGCCTCAAAAAGTTCCATAGCAGCTTTAAGGCCTTCCATCGTAGTTGTATCCGCACCTGCTGGAGGAGGAATAATAGATCCACTGATGTTAATCAATCCCATATTTACAGTAGCTCCAACAAACAAGCCTATCACAACGGCCAATATGTTTTTAAGTATTATTTTCATCGCACTAAAATTATTTCAAATGGACGCTAAATGTATAAAATGAAGATTGCTTATCCTAATTATCTCCATCAATCATTCGCCCTAATCCACCCAAGATAGAGCCTTCGCCTTTTGATGATCCACCCATTTTAGGTGCGTGTTGAATAATTCGATCGGCCAATCGTGAGAATGGTAAACTTTGTAAATAAACTGTTCCAGTACCTTGAACTGTGGCTAAAAACAATCCTTCTCCACCAAAAAACATCGACTTTAAGTTTCCTGCTCTTTCTATTGAATAATCAAGACTAGGAGAAAACCCTACGATACAACCAGTATCAATCAGTAAAGACTCATTGTTCAACGTTTTTTTAACGATGGTTCCACCTGCATGTAAGAAGGCCAAACCGTCGCCTCTTAGTCGTTGCAATATAAATCCTTCACCACCAAAAAAACCTGCTCCGAATCGCTTGGTAAATGCTATAGAAACCTCTGTTCCTTTAGCTGCACATAAAAAAGAGTCCTTTTGGCAAATGATTTCGCCACCAATTTCTTTTAAATCTAAGGGTAGAATTTTACCCGGATATGGTGCTGCGAAACTCACTTCCTTTTTACCAAAACCATTGTTCGTAAAGTGCGTTAAAAAAATTGATTCTCCTGTTAACAATCGTTTTCCAACACTAGCCAACTTTCCCAAGATACCTTGATTGGGTTGAGAACCATCACCCATTTTTGCTTCAAACTGAATGTCTCTGTCCATCCAGTTCATGGCTCCTGCTTCTGCAATTACGGTTTCTTGTGGGTCAAGTATAACGGACACCACTTGCATGTCGTCTCCGTGTATTTTATATTCTATTTCGTGTGATCTCATATTTCCTGAATTTGAACTTTCGTTTTTATTTTCGAAATAACTCATACTGTTTATTTTTTACAATCAATACTACACGAGCGGCAATTAGCCTTTCGCTAAATTTTCTTTTACTCTATATTTTACGATTTCCGAAACTAATGCCAACGGCAATGGCTGATCTATAGGAAACTGAATGGCTCCCTTGGAGGTTTTATAATTTATAAGTGCGTTAGTGAAAGCTGTTATGCCTGAAGGTGAAGGATAAAACCCAATGTGCTTTTTGAATGCCGCGAAATGAACCAAATTTCCATTTAATTGAAAAGTAGGCATGCCGTAATTGATGACCTCTTTTGCTTCGAGAGCTGCGGTTTGAATCGTTTTTCTCAATGCATTCAATAACTCTTTTGTCGTATCTGAGAATTGAGCAATGTACTCGTCCACATTTTTTGGCTTTGGCGATTTTTCTTCCATCAGTAAATTACTCTTTAACTAACTCCCCATTTGAATACATTGACTCTTTAATGACTTTTCCTGAATCATTATACTCAATGTTTCGTCCATTTTTTTTGCCCAATAGATTATAGTTGACCTCTTCTTTAATTTGTCCATTTTCATAAAAGTGAAACGCAGTCCCAATATCATAAAGATATTCCCAATTCCTCCCTTTGCGATGCTTTGCCCAAATACCAAAATATTTTAGTTGGTCATTTTTATAGTATTTTTTGATAATTTTTATCTCAAAAATAATCGGATCACTTTGGTAGCCAATCATTCTATTTTCATAATCTAGTAATGTCGAATCTTCAGAAGTCATATAAATATTGTCTCCTACAGGTGGATTTCGTTCTATTTCATTTTTATGGATTTCTGAATAAGCAATAACTAACTCTTCAAAATTAGCTCCCTCTTGGTTAAGAGCCTCAACCAAAGTGTCATCGTTTTGAAATAATGAATCTAAAAAAAATTTAGAACCAGGATAGCTTAGTCCATTATTAATATTTAAAACCCGTTCTTTTTTCCTTGGAATTCCTCCACCTCTAAAGCCAAAAACTAAAGAGTGCTTAGGACGAGAATAGATGTATTCATAAAAACTATATAACCCGACTTTTTTCAATTTAACAAAACTCATGTCCTTTGAGATGTAATTTAGAGAATGGATATAAATGTTCTCTCCATCGCAAAATCCAAATACTTCATGGCTCTTATACTTCTTCTCTATTTTTCTACCGATTCCATAATAAGTAACTGCTTCCTTATAGCCCAAAAGACCTGCTTTTAGCTCCATTGATTCTGCCTCTGTAGAATATTCCAGTGATGGACTATTCGACCTAAACTCTTCAAAGTTTCTATATACCCCTTTTTTCAAGGTAATACCAGAATCTACAATCAGTTCTTGAGCAAATAAGTTGCTGAACCCAAATAGGCCAATCAAAAAGGAAAAAATAAATTTCATGCGAATTAGCTAGTTTTTAGGAAGTCAAACATACTAAAAGTCAAGAACTACTTTACAGTAGCAATTTCAAAAATAGAAATATTAAAATCGCAACTCACTTGAATGGATTCGATGGTTTCAAAATGACGCAATTGGGCTGCTGAAGCACTCCAATAATAGGGAGTCATTTTTAGTAAATTCAAAATTGATTCATTGTGTTTTAAGTCCATCACAAATGAACAGCGTTTTGTTTCAACTTTTGCAAACGGCTCAGGAATCTTCTCCAATATCGTTCGTTCATGTGGTCGGAATTCATCGTACACTAACTCAGCTATTTCCTTCATGTGGTTCTCTGCAGGACTTACAATCACCAACTTCCCTTCTTCTGACAATACACGCTGAAATTCTGCCGCATCAAATGGAGCGAATATGGAAACAATTAAATCCACTGAATGATCTGCAACCGGCAAATTAAACACTGAACTTACAAAGTAGTTAGCCGATTTGTATCGCTTAGCTGCTAAACGAACTGCATATTTAGAAATGTCGGTTCCATATACTTGGGGAGAGATTGATTGCAGCTGTTCTGCTATTTTATGGGTGTAATACCCTTCGCCACAGCCGGTATCTAAAATAGTTGCGGCTGTTTTGTCTGTCAATTGATTTTGAATCAATGCGGCAACTTCATGAACCAATGGATCGTAATGCCATTCTTCTAAAAAGTTTCTCCGTGCCGAAATCATCACCTCGTTGTCCCCGGGGTTCTTCGATTTCTTCTGATTGACTGGCAGCAAATTCACATACCCTTCCTTAGCAACATCAAACTGGTGATTGTTTTCACAACCATAACTTCGGTTTTCAGTTGGTTCAAGAGGAGCTTGACAATGTGGGCAAATCAAAATAGACATACTGCGAAATTCGGGAGAATGATTGATAGAATTAAATTTTCTTGAAACTTTTCATTTAAAAGAGTTTAATTATAAATTCAAAACAATTAACAATTGCCTCTATCAACTTATTTTTTTGACCGTCCTTGAAGAAAATGAATTATAGCTCAAAATGAAACTTTAGAGAGATGGAGAAGTTCCGATTTTAAGAGGAAATCACTCCTTCGAAGTTAAGTTTCATGAATAGAAATAATTTATTTCCTTCAAAGACTTGACCTTTTGGTTCTTTTGGGTCAAACCAAAATAACGTCAACTAGATTTATAATTGATCGAACTACAGCTGTGACTTGAGAACTGATATTTTAACTAAAATCACTATACTTTCTTCATCAGCAATCACCTTCAATACTTCTCTCTCTGACTCTTCCGCCACCAACACATCACTTTGTTGCAACAGAAACTCATTGTTTATTTCGACCGCTCCTTTGTACAAATAAAAAATCAACCAATTGGAAGAACCTTCGATTGCAACTTCCTCCCCTTTTGAAATCTTCAACACTTCAGTTGTATTCGAAAATTCGGGTTTAGTGATCACATTAAAATCCACACCAATCCCTATCGATTTGGTATTCCAATCTCCTTTAAAAAAATCTTGATCGAAGGGTTTCAAAACCCTTTCATGATGTCCTTCATGTGAAATCTGAATACAACCATCTAGAATGAGTAATGTCCGGTCAAACCCAACAAATGGTGTAAATATAGATTCACTGACTTCTACTTTCGCTGTGCTTATTCGAAAATAAAAATTCCGATCTGAAACATTTGATCCATTAGGAAAAATAAACAACTGCGTGGTGCTTCCTCCAGACCATTGAGTGGTTGTGTGAGCTGCGGATGGAATGAGTTGGATTTTCATGATGAATTAGATTCTTTTCTAAAAGTAGCTAAAAGTTATATCCATGTAATTTATTTTTTTGTCTTTAAAAATAAATTTTACAGTGATTAATGCCGATTGTTAAAATTAATAGTCGAGTGAACTGCCTAAGGCAGAGAAATTGGAAGATATAATTTTTCATTTCGATATTAATCCCACCCCGCTTTTCATTGCATCAAAAATCTTTTCTACTTTAGTCGACAGAAATAAAAACTCATGGAATTACACTACCTCGATTGGATCATTATAGCAGCCTATTTCCTACTTTCACTTGGTATTGGATTGTATTACAAAGCCAATGCAGGAAAGGATTTAAGTCAGTTTTTCCTAGGTGGTCGAAATTTACCTTGGTACATCGCAGGTATTTCTATGGTGGCTACCACATTCGCTGCCGATACTCCACTATGGGTAACCGAGAAAATTGCCCAACATGGTGTTTCAGGAAACTGGTTGTGGTGGAACATGCTAATTGGAGGAATGTTAACCACCTTCTTTTTCGCCCGTTTATGGCGAAGAGCGGATGTCTTAACAGAATTAGAATTGATTGAAATCCGCTACAGCGGAAAAGCAGCGGCATTCTTAAGAGGTTTTAAATCCCTCTACATGGGAATCTTTCTGAACGTAGTCATCATCGGCTGGGTAAATGCAGCTCTCGCTTCTATTTTGATTGTCTTTTTTGACATTCCTGAAACTCAGATTTTATACGTTTTGGGAGCTTGCATGCTGATTGTTGCTTTCTACTCTACTTTGTCAGGATTTATGGGTGTTGCCATTACAGATACTATTCAATTTTTCATTGCCATGATTGGCTGTATTATTTTGGCTTATGTCGTTTTAGACACCGAACAAATTGGCGGAATAGCCGGACTAAAAGCTCAATTGCCTGCGTGGCGATTTGACTTCTTTCCAAAAATTGGAGAAGGCTCTTCTACTTTAGACACTATAGGCACTTACAGCATTTCAATAGGTGCATTTTTAACTTTCGGATTGGTACAGTGGTGGGCGAGTTGGTACCCAGGAGCCGAGCCAGGCGGTGGCGGTTACATCGCTCAACGAATGATGAGTGCTAAAGATGAAAAGAATGCCGTTTTTGCTACCTTATTTTTTCAAATCGCTCACTACTGTTTGCGCCCTTGGCCGTGGATTATTGTTGGCTTGTGTGCTTTGGTATTGTATCCAGACTTAGGACCTGAAGAAACCAAGCAAGGTTTTGTTCTGGCGATGCGTGACTACTTACCAGTTGGATTAAAAGGATTATTGCTCGTTGCCTTTTTAGCAGCTTATATGAGTACGGTTTCCACTCAATTGAATTGGGGAGCCAGCTACATTACCAATGATTTCTACAAGCGATTCATCAAAAAACCCGAATCATTCAAAAATGAGGAGGAAGAAAACAAGCACTACGTAAAAGTTGCAAGAATCAGCACATTACTGATTGTTTTGATCTCCATTTTTGCAACCTCACAAATCGAAACCATTGATGGAGCAGCCAACTTCCTAATTGAATGTGGAGCCGGTTTAGGAATGGTTTTAATTCTGCGTTGGTATTGGTGGAGAATCAATGCGTGGAGTGAAATTACTGCATCCATAGCCCCATTCTTAGGTTATTCTCTCTCCAATTATGTTTTCCATTTCGAGCACCCAACCAACTTCTTATTTACTGTAGGATTTTCAACCGTTTGTTGGCTAATCGTTACTTTTTTAACTCAACCAACAGATTATGTTCATTTGGCGAAGTTCTACAATAAGGTTCGCCCTGAAGGAAATTGGAAACCATACAAACAAAAGGATTCTGAAGAAAAGAGCACCATTTTTCCTTTATTGATGTGTTGGTTAAGCGCTGTGATAATGACATATGGAATTTTGTTTTTTATCGGTTCGCTCATCTTCCAAAACTATAGTGATGTGATGCTTTACGGTGCCATAAGTTTGGTCAGTTTTACAATCCTAAAGATTTTTATATCAAGAAGTCATGTATTCGAAAGTTAAAGCCCTAATAGCTGGTTCAACTGTTCCTTTTTAGAACCTGAAACAGGAATCACCTCATCATTTAACAACGTTATATAACCGGTTTTGCCTTTACTGAGCCTGCTCAATTCTTTTAAGTTAATTAAATGAGAATTGTGACATCTAAAAAATTTGGAAGGGTCTAATTTTTCTTCATAATAGCCTATTCGTTTACTAGCCAAAATAGCGGGATGTGTTTTTGAAATTATCTTGGTGTAACTACCATCTGCTTCCAAACGAATAATGTTTGAGACATCTAATATCAAATAGTCTTCTCCATCATAAACAGATAATGTTTCACTGTATTTTACAGCAGACTTCTCAGCTGTTTTTTTATCTGCATTCAGCAATTGAGAAGCTTTCCTGACGGCTTTTATTAATTCTTCTCTCATCACAGGTTTTAAGATGTAATGAACAGCATTCGCCTTAAATGCTTCAAAAGCATAATGGGAATAGGCTGTAATGAAAATTACAATAGTATTGTGTGGTAAATTCGCATGCTCAATAAAATCAAACCCATTCAATTCGGGCATTTCAACATCTAAAAATAACAAATCATACTCCTCTGTTTTTACATGTTCCAGTGCTTCAATAGCTCTGGTAAAAACATTAGTACTAGTGATTTCAAAACAATTTTTTTGAATCATTTCTTGCAAATGCTTAGCCGGCATAGGCTCGTCGTCAATTATTAAAGCTCTCATTCCATTTTATTTTAATGTAGATCGTCACTCTAGTTCCTATAGCAGTGACACCATCTTTTAGATCTTCTATTAGCACTTCGTTCTTACCTACACCATAATGATGCAAAGCTAAACGCTCTTTTATTATCCGAATTCCATGCGACTTTCTTTCTTGCTTCTCCTTTCGTTTAAACTTATTCGCCGCTTCCCTACCAATCCCATCATCTTGAATAACCACTTTGATGAAAGGATCCTCCCGACTAATCCATAGCTGTAAAAAGCCCTTTCCCATTTTATTCTTTAATCCGTGGTGAATAGCGTTTTCAATAAATGGCTGAATAAAAAAAGGAGGGATTAACTCATTTTCAATACTTGATATTCCTTCAGTTTCTATTTGATAATCAAACTTATTCTCTAACCGAAATGCCTCCAACTGAATATAATCTTCCAAGAATTTTAATTCCATTTTTATGGATTGGTAATTTTGATTGGATTGGTCAAGAATACTTCTCATTAACCTGGAAAATAAATCTAAAAATTGATTCGCCTTTTCATTTTCATTTTTCAATATTAAATATTGGGCAGATGCTACGATGTTAAACACAAAGTGGGGATCCATCTGAGCTCGAAGTGCACGTTGTTCTGCCATTAAACGGTCAATTATTAAATCCTTTTCTCTTTTTATACTTTTAAAACGGTAGTCAATCAACTTATAACCAATCAAAAAAGCAAACAATGATACTGCTGTAATAAAATACCAAGTCTTCCAAAAAGGCGGAAAAACCTCGAAACGTAATACTTTTGAATCACTCCATGGTTGAGAATCAAGTTGGACCTGTATTTCAAAACGATACATCCCCGGAGGTAGTGTAGTATATTGAATATAAACATCATTCGTATAACTCCATTTTTCATTTAACTCTTTCATTCGATATCTGTAGTTTACCTTTTGATTTTTATAGCTAATTCCTACGTAAGAAATCTGAATAAACCCTTCATTGTATTTCAATTGAAAAATGGAATCTGAAGGTAAAATCACATTATCATTAATCTTTAAATTAGTAAAAACTAAACGAGGTGTTGAAAGTGGTTTCCGCATTAAATCCTTGAATTCAACTCTTAGAATACCTTGATTTTTTGTTCCAAAGAAAACAGTAGAATCATTGCAACGCACCTCTGTAGGACTAAATCCATATAAAGGTTGGAAAGCAGTAATTTTCGTTCCAGAATGATGATTTGGTTTTTCTGAATTTGTGAAGAGAAAACTGCCTTGATTTGCAAATATCCATAGTTCTTTTTCATTCTTTTTTAGCAAAATAGCTCCCATCAGTTGTTGGCCGTCAAATAAAATTGGAATCAAAGTATCCTCTTGAAATAAATAAACACCCTTATTTCTAATGTTTAACCATAGTTTACTATCAAAGTAAGTTGAAAAATTGACTCCATTATTCAAAACTGGAAAACGAGTAGCTAAATTCTCCATGGAATCTCCCCTCACTTGATAAAAACCATCTAAACAGCTCACCCAAGTAACATCAGGTTGATATAATACATGGTAAATAAAATCAGAAAAAATGGGTGAATGGTAAATTATTCGATCCTCTTCAAGATAAAAGTATTGTTTATTTGTAATGCCTATGGCTCTATTTTTATAGGACGTTCCAAACTCGTTTAATCGAATAATGATGCCATTGCTTGCTGTTTCAATCGGTTGGAGCTCTACTTCCTTCCAATAGCCATTCTGGTTGTAATATACCTTGCCCCGTTGGGTAATCCATTTGGCTTCTCCTTCAGATTGATGATGGATGTCATATACATACCTCTCACAATCAACTGGAAACTTAACACTATCCAAATGATGCGTAATAGTATTTATCTTAGAGAAAGTACACCCTTCTTTACCTGCCAACAAATGATCACCAATTAGGTCAAATGCATAAACATTATCACTTAAAATCAATCCTTCAGCTGTATTGTAAAATTTAAGCAATGGGTTAGAAATCAAATTCAGACCTTTCTCTTCTGAATAAATCCACAAACCACCTTCGTAATCTTCTGCACTCAATATACTTGTCGTATTTTTAAAGTAAATTGCATCTGTTCTTTCTGCTAACCTACCGTTAGAAAAATAATGGATTCCGTTTTCTACCGTACTCACCCACAAACCATTATCAGAATCTGATAAAACATTAAGAATAGGATCTGCAAACTCAATTTCATTGAGAATCTCATTCTGATTAAATTCAATAAGATTTCCTCGCCCTGAAGAATACAAGTAGCTTCCAGATGGTAGCTGAGTGATTGCATTGGGGTATGCATAATTATCTTTGCTTATATCAATTTGATCAATTAACTCGTATGCGCTATTAAACAAGTAAAACTGCCGTTGACTAATTTGGTTATTAGAGCTAAAATTGGGAAGCATAAAGGGCAAGTTTCCTTCCCTTAAAATACAAGCAGTTCCATTAAGGGTTTTTCCTATTTTTTCAAATGGAAAACTAACCTCACCATCAGTTATAATGACATAACCCGACTTTTTAAGTGCAATGTGTAAGCGATTTTCGTCATCAAAATATACATCAGTATAACCATTCTGAGAATTTAAGTCTGTCAATATTTTGTTGTATGCATAAGGTCGGATACTGTCTCCTTCAATAAAAAAAATACCTCCACTAAAATCTATGACAAAAGGTTGATTTTTATAACTCTCATAAAACCTAAGAAAGGTTCTATGAGGAACATTATCAGTATTTACCTCATGAAAAGTATGCCCATTATATCTTGTAATTCCTGAATGATGTACAATCCAAATATTACCTTTTCTATCGGACTTCACATCCATTATTACACCTGTTCTTTTGTATCCATTATCTGCATTGAAGTGACGTACTTTTGGCATCGGACCTTGAGCGACCAATAGCTTCGAGAAACAGGTTAATAATAAAACTAGAAAACAATGGAGTCGCATGGAATATTGATTTGAAAACGAAAATAGCAAATCAATACCTATAATGGAAAGTTAAATTTATGCCTTTCTCTATGATTCATGAGTATTATAACGCTCTGGTGAAATATATCCCTTCAATGATGAAGAATAGTTTCGAATCTATGAATTAATTATAAAAAATAGATTTCGATAATTTCTATGATTCTATTTTGGGCGGTTTAAAGAACAGATAATAAGATAATCTAGTTTTATTGCGACAATTTTAGAGATTTAATTATCTTTACCCGACAATTGTAAAAAGATCAAATTAAATATTTAATTATTTGCTAGTTATGCAAAACACTCCCCTTGGCAATATATCTTTTGGAGCACTTAGAACAACATTTGCTGCCATCACTTTCGGTCTAGTTATTTCTTTTGCTTCTTGCGCCGAAGGCGAAAAGAAAGTAGTAACTGAAGAACAGCAAGAAAAGCCAAAAGATAAAAATGAAAATACAATGTTTGAGATTGAAGGAAAGGTTTTTAGTATCCCTTCTCCAATTCAAACAGCTTTGTTGTTAAAAGATGCAGGCACTTCTTTTGACGGCTCTATTTTAAATCCAACTGCTAACATTACTAAATACACAACCTCGACAAAAAGAGCCATCAATCTTGGTATTTATGGAGCAGATTTAGGATATGTTACTATTTTTGATCAAACTCAATCTTCCATTTCGTACTTAGCAGCTACCAAAAGCTTGGCTACTGACTTAGGAATTGCCAATATTTTCGATCAAAAAATATTGTCTCGATTCGAGAAAAATATTGGTAACAGAGACTCCTTATTGAGTTTAGTTTCTGATGCTTTTAAATCAACTGATCAATTTTTAAAGAAAAACCAGCAAGAGCAATTAGGTGTGTTAATACTCGCAGGAGGTTGGATTGAAACGCTACATTTTGCTACCAAAATATCAGGTTCCTCAGGAAATCAGAAAGTTATTGATAGAATCGGAGAACAAAAAATCACACTTGAAAACTTGATGAAGTTATTATTGACCATTGAAGCAAACGACGATGTTACTCAGCTTCTGGGTAGCTTGCAAGAATTAAGAGATATTTATAACGGTGTTAATTATGTTTATGAATACAAAGAGCCAATAACAGATGTTGAAAATAAAACAACTACTATTACAAGTGTTTCAAAAATAGAAATGAGTCCCGAAATACTTAAAAGTATATCAGATAAAATATCAAGCATCAGAAATAATATCACGCTATAATGAACACGAAATCTATGAACAGATCATCTTTAAGATCACTTATATTATTCCTTTTCCTTGCTGTTGGCAGCCAATTCAATTCTTTTGCACAGTGTGATACAATTGCCACTATTTGCGAAAAGAATATGGCCAAAAATTATTTATCAGACGGCCAAGAATATAGAGCACTTTTAATTGAAGAGGAAACAGCCGAATTTCACTTAACACTTTATGGGAATAGCACGTATAGGTTTGCTGCTTGTAGTGGATTAACTGATGGTAATCTTATTTTTTCAGTTTATGATAAAGATAGAAATCCCATATTTTCTAACAGAGATCATGCTGTTAGTCCATACTGGGATTTTAAAGTCACCAATACACTTGATATTATTGTAGAAGGCAATTTAAATCTTGATAATTTAGGCTCAGGTTGCGCCGTATTATTGGTTGGTTTTAAACCCTAATCATTTACACCACATGAAATATTTGAAGGTCTTGAATAATTAGTTTCAAGGCCTTTTTTTTATTATTTTCATACCCTAAATTGCACCTCGATTTAAATCAACAAAATGAGTGAACGGATTCTAAAAGCATTAATGCAACTATTTGCTATTGTGGCAAATGTTGGAGAAGACAATAAACTAGGAAGAGATTTTGTAGCTTTTTTCCTTAAACAGCAGCTCAACCAAGAGTTGGTCAATAAATACCTCGAAGTATTTGATGAATTTGTAGAACAACAAAGCAGAAAAAAAGATGGATCAAAAGCACGAAAAAGAACCTCAGTAAATTCTGTAAAGGTCTTAGTTATTTGCACGCAGATCAATAAAGAACTTACTCAAAAGCAAAAGATATTTGTTCTATTAAAATTACTAGAATTCGTTTACCTTGATGATGATGTTGTACCACAAGCATTAGAATTTGTAGATACAGTAGCGGACACTTTTAATATTGAACCTGAAGAATACAAGCGTTGTAAATCTTTTATCGAATCAGACGTTAACCACTCCATAGATTCAGAAGATTTTTTAATTGTTGGTAGTAAACCTCCCGAGGCGAACTCTAAAACCAAATTTATACAAGCTGATGGCCTTAATGGAAAACTAAGAATATTATTTGTAAAGAGCGTTAGGATGCTTTTTGTAAAATACTTAGGAACTTCAGAATTGCAACTAAATGGTCAGATAATACTACCATATAAAATTTATATTTTAAACCAAGGTTCTTCATTAAGAGGTAGCAAGCTGTCTACCATTTATTATAGCGATATCATAAGTAAGTTTCTGGCTGACAAGAATGAAGAGCTAACAACTTTTACTGCAGATAATATTACCTATCAGTTTAAGAATGGAAATATTGGACTACATCCGATGTCCTTTCAAGAAGAATCGGGTGGTCTAATTGGTATCATGGGAGCTAGTGGTGCCGGTAAATCAACCTTATTAAATGTT
>Ga0209344_10001130_pt1 | contig 37045 bp, 36 predicted proteins | sample Cruoilmetagenom6_FD_187293 | JGI IMG/M metagenome (GOLD analysis project Ga0209344, IMG submission 187293) | Oil polluted marine microbial communities from Coal Oil Point, Santa Barbara, California, USA - Santa Barbara Oil Seep Sample 6 (SPAdes)... | ecosystem: Environmental > Aquatic > Marine...
GTGGCTTATCCGCCGCCAACAAGCATGTTGCCGCCAATGGAACCGGAAGAACCGGAATCAAATTACGCACCCGCCCCATCACCTCATGACCGACGGAATCGACCAGATCACCATCGTTGCCTGCGCTGAATTCTCTTAGCGAAAGAGGTTCACCAAAACTGACTGCCGCATAGCCAAACCGCAAGAACCGGCCAGAGATCCGATGCCAGAGGTGTCTAATAAAGTACTTTGCTGCTGTCCTCATCCGGAACTTGAACTTGCGCATTCCAGCATCTGCTGCCGCAATCAGTACCCGATCTTCCAACACCCGGTCATAATTCAGTGCGACCGGCACAAACACGATGTCGCGCCCTTCGTCAGGATTGAATTCAGAAATAATATAGCTCAGCAGCCCCAGTTTCGGCGCGCCTACGCGGCCATCCAGACTTAGCCCGCCTTCTGGAAACACCGCTTGCATAACACCGTTCGCTGTTGCCAACTTTACGTAGCGAGCAAGCACCGTACTATACAGAGGATTACGCATTTTTCGGCGGATGAAATAGGCACCCATTGCCCGGATCAACCGGTTCAGCGGCCAGACCCGCGCCCATTCCCCAACGGCATAAGACAACGCCGTACGTTCAGCGGCCAGATAGGTCACCAGCACATAATCCATATTGGAACGATGGTTCATCACAAAAATCACCGTGGCGTCATGATCAACCTGTTCCAGTTCCATTTCTGAAAGACGCCCAAGCCTGACCCGATAGAACGCCCGGCTTAGCCATCTGGCCAGTTTGATTGCGAAACCAAAATAAGCAGTTGCGCTGAAGGAAGGTACGATTTCACGTGCGTACTGTGTGGCCCGCTGAAACGCTACATCTTCACGAACACCCGTTGATTGGGCATGTTTCGCCACAGCTTCGATAACCACCGGATCATATATCAGACGTTGGATCATGTCGTGGCGACGGGCCAGTTTAAAAGGCTGTATTGGGCGATCAAGTCGTTCGTTCAGTTTGGCAACAACCTTTTCCATTCTGCGGCGAAAGAACCAGCGCACGGACGGCAACAGGAAATGCGACAGTGCTGTAACCGCCGCAAAGGCCAGAATAAGGATTAACAACCAAAGCGGCAGTTCTACGATACGAAACATCGCACCACCGTGGCAGGAAAAGCCGCGCCGGTAAATAACTCAAAGAAAGGCCACCACTTTTTTGGTGTTAATTATATGTGAATGTCCCGATCTCGCAGATATTCACATTCTTTCGTATCAGGACATCATCATCACTGAACACAGCTTTGAAATCAAACTTGCAATACCCTGAATTGTCATCAAAGTTTATTTGCACTGTTGACCCTGCGGGTAAGATATCTGATCCCAAAATATCTTCCTCCCAGGATTTGGACCCTTTGTTTGATCCATAAAACCTGATGATATCGTAGTTTGTATCGTTAACAATCGAAACCCGGCGATCCAGCGCAAAGGCGGCCTGCGTCGTCATTAGCGCCATCGCACCGACGAGAATTGTATTGCAGATAAAGTTTTTAACCATGTCCAGCTCCTGGCGGGTTGTCGTGTAATCAGCTTTATATATTCGCACAATCCTGCCGATACTTTGACCAAAGGTGGGCGGCTTTCTTAGAATATGATCATTCAGAATGTAGAATTGATTAATTTTGCCGCAGCGCAGCGAATTGACAAAGTCATGAAGTTCCGCAAGAAGCAAATCAAACGTAATTAAATTACCCTGTCGAATTCACGAGGCATTATGACTGACAATCCAAAAGACCGCCCCTGGCTGTTTCGCACATATGCCGGGCATTCGACCGCAAAAGCGTCAAATCAGCTTTATCGCTCCAATCTGGCGCGCGGACAAACCGGGCTGTCTGTCGCATTCGATCTGCCAACCCAAACCGGGTATGACAGTGATCATGAACTGGCGCGCGGTGAAGTTGGCAAGGTCGGCGTGCCAGTATCGCACTTGGGTGACATGCGCGCCTTGTTTGCCAACATTCCCCTGGATCAGATGAATACTTCTATGACTATCAACGCCACTGCCCCTTGGTTGTTGGCACTTTATATCGCGGTAGCCCAGGAACAGGGCGCTGAGCTAAGCAAGCTGCAAGGCACCGTGCAAAACGATATCATCAAAGAATACCTGTCTCGTGGCACCTACATCTGTCCGCCAGAACCGTCACTGCGAATGATCACGGATGTCGCCGCCTACACACAGCAACACTTGCCCAAATGGAACCCGATGAATGTGTGTTCCTATCATTTGCAAGAAGCCGGGGCGACACCCGAACAGGAACTGGCTTTTGCCTTGGCAACAGCGACAGCGGTATTGGACGACCTGAAGGGCAAAGTCGCGCCTGAACATTTTCCCGCGATGGTCGGGCGCATTTCATTCTTTGTTAACGCAGGCATCCGCTTTGTAACTGAAATGTGCAAGATGCGCGCCTTTGTTGAACTTTGGGACGAAATCACAAAGCAACGATATGGTGTGGAGGATCCTAAATTCCGCCGTTTTCGTTATGGTGTGCAGGTCAATTCTCTGGGACTGACCGAACAGCAACCGGAAAATAATGTATACCGCATTCTGATCGAAATGCTTGCAGTTACTCTATCAAAAAACGCGCGGGCGCGGGCGGTGCAACTGCCCGCCTGGAACGAAGCACTTGGCTTGCCCCGCCCCTGGGATCAACAATGGTCGCTGCGGATGCAACAGATACTAGCCTATGAAAGTGACTTGCTGGAATATGAAGACCTGTTTGAAGGCAACCCAGCCATAACCCGCAAAGTTAATGCTCTGAAGGAAGGCGCGCGCGCTGAACTTGCACAGATCGATGGTATGGGTGGCGCGGTGAAAGCAATCAATTACATGAAAACCCGACTGGTTGAGGCAAATTCTGAACGTATCGCCTGCGTTGAAGACGGCAGAACCACCGTGGTGGGTGTGAACCGCTGGACACAAGGCGAACCCTCCCCTCTTACATCCGGGGAAGAAACGATCTTGATCGCCGACAAATGTGCAGAAGCAGACCAGATCGCAGGCCTATTGCACTGGAAAGAAACGCGCGATGAAACACTTGTCAATTCGGCGCTTGCTGAACTTCGCGCGGCCGCACGTTCTGGTGAAAACCTCATGCCAGCATCAGTTAGGGCCGCCAAAGTTGGGGTTACAACCGGTGAATGGGGTGATTTGATCCGCGCTGAATTTGGTCAGTATCGCGCACCGACGGGGGTGTCGCCAGCCCCTTCCAATCGCACCGAGGGGCTAGATGACATCCGCGCCGCGGTCGACACTGTAACGCGAAAACTTGGCCGGCGCCTAAAGTTTCTGGTGGCCAAGCCGGGCCTTGACGGCCATTCCAACGGCGCAGAACAGATCGCATCACGTGCGCGAGATTGCGGAATGGATATTTCTTATGGCGGTATTCGACTTACCCCCGGGGAAATCATAGATTCTGCGATTTCTGAAGCCCCACACGTGGTTGGATTGTCAATCCTGTCGGGCAACCACATTCCCTTGGTTGAAGAACTGTTCGGGTTGATGGAAACGGAAAACCTTTCGCATATCCCGCTGATCGTCGGGGGTATCATTCCCGACGATGATGCAGCACGCTTGCGCAGTATTGGCGTAGCGCGGGTTTATACACCAAAAGATTTTGAACTGAACCGGATTATGCTGGATATCGTCGATCTGGTAGGCGCAAAAAGTAGCCAAAATTGATCGCTGATAGCTACAACCATACGGTTTAATCCAGCACGCGCCACACGTCTACGCACCAGCAATATTATATTGCTTGCCTCCGGCGGGGATATTTTCTGGATAATGATGAGTGGGTTTCCTTGCCAAATGAACGGCAAACGATCAGTTTATGTGACGGGTATGTCTTTCCGTTCGATTAGTAATCAAAGTTACCGCAGGATCTTTGTTTTCATTAGGTAATCCTGCTTTATAGTTCCGCAGTATAGGAAAGGGATCACATGACATTTCACATTGGCGCAAAACCCGGCGAAATTGCCGAGACAGTTCTGTTACCCGGCGATCCATACCGCGCCAGATGGGCCGCTGAAAAGTTCCTGGACGGCGCAAAGCTGGTTAACGAAGTTCGTGGGATGCTTGGCTTTACCGGTACCTACAAAGGCAACAGGGTGACCATTCAAGGCACTGGCATGGGGATGCCTTCGCTGTCAATTTATGTAAATGAACTGATCAAGGACTATGGCGCCCAAACTATGATCCGGATTGGTTCTTGTGGTGCAATGCAGGAAATTGTGGCAGTACGCGACGTAATTATCGCGATGTCTGCCAGTACGATCGCAACTCCATCCAGCACCATATTCCGAGAGTTGAATTTTGCACCGACTGCTGACTATTCCTTGTTGGCAGCGGCTAGCAAAGCGGCCACGAAAGTGGGTGTTGGTGTGCATGTTGGTGGTATATATTCCTCTGATACTTTTTACGACGAACGCCCTGATTTATCCAAGGAAATGACCCGTCACGGTATCCTGGGTGTGGAAATGGAAGCGGCGGAGCTATACACACTGGCCGCGCGGTACGGGCGGCGGGCGCTGGCGGTGCTGACGGTTTCAGATCATCTTATTACTGGTGATGCATTACCTTCTGATCAGCGCGAATCCAGTTTTGGTGATATGGTTGAAATTGCACTGGAAGCCGCGTTCGCCTAACGCCCGTGGCTGCGCGAATAACCGTTGACGCGTGGCTGTTTCCAACCCTTCGGTGGTGCCTTGGGTTTAAACACCTCGACCAATAGCGGGTAACATTGGGCGGTGTCACTGGAATGCTGCGCGCTACAATCCCCACCGGGGCAGGTAGAAAGCCCACCTAGCAGATCTATTTCAGCAAAAAATTCAAGATAGTCACCCGGGCGCACAGGGCTTGCTTTCATGAAATACTGTCCGGTATCACGGGTAAATCCGGTGCACATGAAAACATTCAGAACGTCATGGATGTGAACCTCGGCCGCCAAAATATCAAGACCCGTGTGATCTGCCAGTGCGCGTGTCAAATTCGAATGACAGCAATGATGGTATTGTCCGCCTGCCAGCAGATTATGAGTGTAAGGATCGCAGCGTGTTCCAATCACATCATGAACAGACCCTCCAAATTCATCAAAACCATACCAATCAAGAGTGTCTGCCGTGATCGTCGCCATTGCCCGAAGATTTGGAAAGGTCGACCACATTCTGTCGCCGGTGCTTAGGTGTGTGCCGTGCAATGCACGGGTTTTCCCGGAATAAAATCGTTCATTCAGATCATTCGCATTCCACAGATTCAAGTCACCCACCTGCGACCCTTCTACCGAACTGATCCGAAAATAATGCCCGGCAGGTACCGAAAAACAACCCGCTTCCCTTTGTGATACAAGTGTTTCACCTGTTTTTTCAGCACCCACGCGCGCGGCTTTGTAACCATCGATGTCGGCGCGCTGCAGCCCGTCCTGAGGGTAGCAGATCACGGGTTCTGCGGATCTTCGCGCAGCAGCATCTTTTGGTGTGGCTGTCTGAGGATTGTTTGGCTTCATCGATCAGGGCCTTTGGTGTGATTGTAATTGCTGGTCGTAATAAACCCACAAACATAGAACAAAGAAAGGCCCCGTCGTTACAACAGGGCCTTTTGGATGATTGAGTTATCCGGTTTTAGGCCTCAGGCGGCGCGTCTTGGTTTACGTCCACCGGACTTGGGGCCACCAAACTTCTGACCGCCCTGCTTTGGGCGACCTTGTCCGCCACCGCGACGACGCCATTTTCCTTGCGGCTTTTTCTTTTCGGTGTCCCCTTGATGTTGCCAGGGTGATCCGCCACCAACAGAGATCGTGATTTTCATCACTTTTTCAATCGCGCGTAATTCACCCATTTCAGCAGGTGAACAAAATGCGACTGCGGCACCATCTGCACCAGCGCGCGCCGTGCGCCCTATCCGGTGGATATAATTTTCGGGCACATTCGGCAGGTCATAGTTATAAACGTGGCGCACACCTGGAATGTCGATACCACGCGCAGCAACATCAGTGGCAACAAGTACCATCAACCTTCCATCGCGAAACGCCTTTAGCGCGCGTTCGCGCTGTGCCTGACTTTTGTTGCCGTGGATTGAACTGGCTTCGTAGCCGGCGGCGACCAGATTTTTCATCAGTTTTTCAGAACCATGTTTTGTTCTGCAAAACACAAGTGCCTGTTCAGTCCGGTGGCGCGACAGATATTCAACCAGCAGTTTGTTCTTTTCTGCCTGCGCGATATAATGCACTGACTGCGTAACCTTGTCAGCGGCTTTGCCGGGGGGGGCAACTTGCACACGCACCGGATCATTCAGGTAGGAACCCGATATTTCCGCCATCAGTTTTGGCATGGTTGCTGAAAACAGCAGGGTTTGGCGCGGTGTGGCCAGCTGGGTGGCGATTTTGCGCAATGCGTGGACAAATCCAAGATCCAGCATTTGATCAGCTTCATCCAGCACCAGGTATTTGGTTTCAGAAAGGGTGATCGCGCGGCGATCCAGCAGGTCGATCAACCTGCCAGGTGTTGCGATCACGATATCTGTACCACGTGCCACGCGTTCAATTTGAGGGCGAATTGATACACCACCAACTATGATTCCAACTTTTAGGTGCGAATTGGCTGTGTAGGCTTTCAGGTGATCACCGATCTGATTAACCAGTTCCCGTGTCGGGGCAAGGATCAGCGCGCGTACGGTCTTGGGTGCCGGTTTTTCACCGACTTTCATCAGCTTGTGAACCAGTGGCAGGCCAAAGGCGGCAGTTTTTCCGGTGCCGGTCTGTGCCAGCCCCATGACATCGCGCCCTTCAAGAACCAGCGGGATCGCTTTTTCCTGAATGGGGGTGGGTGTCACCAGACCTTGCGAAGCAAGTTGTGACAAAATGCGGTCGGACAGACCAAGGTTTGCAAAATTATTCAAAGTTTATACTTTCCTGAACGATGCCATACGGCACCGCTGAATTTATATGCCAAAGCTCACCGCAGCCATTCGGCCACCGGCAATGCTAAAGCGCACGAGTGTACGATCTGACCTGGCGCCTGAGCCGAATTGCCCGATGCGCCGTCAGATCGTCGGACCCCTGCGTGATATGGGAACCAATAGATTGGCATGATGCCATTTCACCGTGTCTTAACCCCGTTCGGGCTACCCTGCTCACGCGGCAGGGGACATCGGTTCGTGTGCACATGGGCGGGAAGTACTTATAAGTCAATGAAAAACTTTGCGGTACAACCAGGCAACCTATTGCAAAACTAGCTCAGGGGTTTTGATAAGCGCCGCTATATGAGATTTCCGGGCGCGCAGGAATATTTCCAGCCGTTGGTCATACTCCGCAGGCACCGCTGCGATTACCGAAGCGCGCGCCGCTATTTCCTGTCGCCATTTTTCGACCAGTGGCAAGCCTTGCAGCATCGGTCTGTCCAGCAGTCGTTCGAAGGTATCGAAATAGCGAAATATGGTGCCCCAGACACCATCCACCATATGGAAATTTTCACCCGCAAAGAAAGGCCCCTGAACTTCGCGTTCAATCCGCGCGAGCTTTTCATAAAGCACCTGTTCACGGGTCGTAAAGCTTTCCGCGTCTGGCGCTGAATAAAACGCACCGATTGCCTTTAGCCTTTCTGAACCAAACTCGATCCAACTGCGATGGTGGGCTTTTTCCAGCGGGCCATCGGGGTGCAGAATCCCGACAGTAATTTCATCCAGATATTCAGCGATGACCTGACTTTCGAACAATGCATGGCCTTTGGTTTCCAGCACCGGCACCTTGCCAAGCGGCGAAACCGAGGCAAACCAATCTGGTTTGTCAGCAAGATCAATATAGGTGCGGCGGTGATCGATGCCTTTTTCGCGCAGCACAATCACGGCGCGCTGAACATAGGGGCAAAGGTGGTGACTGATCAGATGAATGTCTTGCATGATGAATTCCTATTTCCATGCATTTGCATATAGTTTCCAAAAATTTGTTTACAAGTCCATGCATTTGTATTTAGTTGCGTGTATGGCACCACACATGGAAAGTTGGATAAATCTGTTTCGTGCCCACAGGTTAGCGCGATCAAACATTGATTCCGAATTGAAAGCCGCAGACCTGCCACCTTTGGAATGGTACGATATTTTACTGGAACTTGATCATGCGGGCGCTGCGGGGTTGCGCCCAAACGAGCTGGAAAAACGCTTGCTGTTGCCACAGCATGGTGTTTCACGCGCGATGGCCGGGATGGAAAAGGATGGCCTGATTGTTCGCCAACGCGATCAGCATGACAAACGCGGCTTCAGATTCCACATCACCCCGGCAGGCTATGACCTGCGCACTGAGATGTGGCAGGTTTACGAACCCGTAATAACACGATGCATTGGTGACCCGCTAAGTATAAGCCAGGCAACTGATTTAGCCCGGTTGTTAGGTAAAATCACAAGTGGATAAGCAGGTAAACCGTTTGGGATTGCCCTAATCAGATCGATCAGGAGTTTGAGTTTTCTCCGCTTTTTCAACGCTTGACGCCATTGCACTTTTTGTCCGGGACAGCAGGCCGCCTTCTTTCGGCTGGTCCGTGGAATACCATTCTTCGTTACGTGTGGCGTACATCGTCATGGCTATCGCAGCGAATGCCAGTGTTGCACCCGCCAGAAGCGCATAGTCTGCACTTTGCAGGATCATGTAGAGCACCGCGTAAACTGAGATAAGCATAGCCAGCAGAACCCAGGTTCGCTTACCAAGTTTCAGGCTAAACGCGCCAAACATAGTAAGCAATGCGATCGTTGCCGCACTGGAAAGCAGATAAGCAGATGCGAATCCAATTTGTTCAGCGTAGGCCACCATCAAGACGACAAAAATGGATTGTGCCGACCCGATCAGTATATACTGCACAGGATGGGTCGGGCGGTTTTTGTTGTTTTCTACCAGTAGCACAGTGAGAAATGTCAGCGCGATGAACAGGATACCGTACCGCGCGGCGCGATATGCTTTCTGGTAAAAGTTGTTTGGCTGATGGAAATCCAATCCGAATGACGATTGCTGACGCGCGGTCTGGTCGGGATTTTCACGCGATACCTGAGGCAAAGTTCGTGCAAGATGCGGGATTATCCATTTGGCCGTAAACCCGTCTTCACCGATGTCAGACGTATCCGGTAAAAACGCGCCGGAAAAACTGGGATGTTGCCAGTCGCTGGTCAGGTTAATGGTGCTGTTGCGACCGACGGGTGTAAACTGCAGTGACTGCGCACCGTTAAATCCAATGCTCAGTGTAAAGGTTTCGTAGTTTCTGGGATCACCCAGAAGAGCATATATCCCGTCTGTTTCCACTAGAGGTTCCAGCTGGAACGTCTGCTTACCGGCCTTCAGATCCGCTGATCCGCGCAAAGCGCGGTTGGCTGAGAGGTAGAAACGTAATGTCGCTTTTTCCCACAACAGCACTTCTTTGTCTTTCAGGAGCTTTTCCGCTTCAGATATGGGGAATTCGAATTTTGCAACGCTGTTTGCCTGATAGACCGGTACAGTGAAAATCCCACGGTGACGCATTTCCGTTGTTGTGGTTGTTACAAGATCGAACTGATCAGGATAAATGAAAACCGGGCTACGGCTGACAACAACTTCTTCAAGGAAAGACTCGGTGATTGTTTCGTTGGTCTCAGGATCAGTTTCGACCAGCCCGGTCAATGGATCAACTTTAGGACGCTTAGAGGTCTTGTTAACGGTTTCTTCCACAGGAATAACAAGCTGTGGCCCGCTTAGAAGTTGCGCGCCACCCCATTCCCGACCAACCGAACGGATCGTAGATTCGCTGTAGTTTTTACGCGAATTGATGATGTCGCCCGCAAAAAACAAAGGAACGAACATCAAAAGAACCAGTATTCCAACAATAAAGAACCTTAGCCCAGCAGATCGACGCATAACATACTTCCTTAAAATTAATCACTCAAAAAAAATTTGACAGTTTACGTCCGGGCCTGATTACACCACCCGGTCAACCATCATATGTTTGATTTCTGCAATCGCTTTAGCCGGGTTCAGACCCTTGGGGCAGGTCTTGGCGCAGTTCATGATCGTATGGCAGCGATACAGTTTAAACGGATCTTCCAGATCATCCAACCTTTCACCCGTGGCCTCATCTCGGCTGTCGATCATCCAGCGATAGGCGTGCAGCAAGGCCGCAGGGCCGAGGTAACGATCACCATTCCACCAGTAACTGGGGCAGGATGTCGAACAGCAGGCGCACATCACACATTCATATAGACCATCCAATTTGCTGCGGTCGCCGATTGACTGCTTCCATTCTTTTGCAGGCCGGTTGGTTTTGGTTTCCAGCCACGGCATTATCGATGCGTGCTGCGCATAAAAATGTGTCAGATCCGGGATCAGATCCTTAACCACCGGCATGTGGGGTAGCGGATAGATTTTCACATCACCCTTGATTTCATCCATGCCGTAGATGCAGGCCAATGTGTTAATCCCGTCGATATTCATCGCACAAGACCCACAGATGCCTTCGCGGCAGGATCTTCGGAACGTCAGCGTCGGGTCAATTTCGCTTTTGATCTTGATCAGCGCATCCAGAACCATTGGCCCGCACGTATCCATATCAACAAAATAGTTATCGACCTGCGGGTTCTTCCCATCATCCGCGTTCCAGCGATAGATGCTGAACTTGCGTATATTGCTTGCCCCTTCCGGCTTGGGCCAGGTCTTGCCGGTTTTCATCCGGGAGTTTTTCGGCAATGTCAGTTGAACCATTTTATTCTCCTATCCCAGTATTACACCGAGTGCGTTCCGGGTTAAACAATCAGATGTTTCAGGGCGGCCAGCAATTTCCAGCACGGTTGAAACTGTTGCGTCATCAGCGCCGGCGACTGCATCTTTTGCAAGGCTGACAATTTCGTTGGTTGTTGCATTTTCGATGATGCAATCGGTGTAAGGTGCTGCATCCACGCCCGGAAACCTTTGCGAGATTACGCCATTAACAACAGTTTTTGCCGCACCTCTGCTGGCATCCTGGACAAGTTCATCGCTTACCTGGCACGCGGTAATAGGAAACAGCGCCAACACAAGCGCAAAACGGCGGGCGATATTTGTTGATATCATTTCAATACACCTCTGCCGATTTGTTCAGGTCAGAATTAGCCTTACCAGTTTTCGCCCAAACGCACCGTCCAAGGCCATAAAACAACCCCAAAGCCAAAATGAATTCGACGTTCACATAATCGTGGTAAAGTAGTGAATCTGATATGGAATTAACAGCGATTATACCACTGATTGCCAACGAAAGGATCAGACCATCCCGCGTAGGGCTGATTAACAGGGCAATACTTGGCGAGACCAGATAGGCCGTGCCTGAAATCAGGCTGATAACCCCACCCCAGATCATCCAGGAAAAATATTGATTGTGGATATGGTACTCGGGTGCTGCTATTAGTTTTTCGGCTGAAATTCCAAAGCCGGTCCAGGGGTTTTGAGCCATCAATGCAAGCGCCTGCTTTGCCAGATCAATGCGGATACTGATAGAATTTTGGCCCGGTTCCGCAGGTTCGCCCGCCACTTCGACCATTAGGCTTAATCGTTTTGCAAAAGAACAATCAGCAATAATGTCAAACCCAAGTCCGATTGCGACGCCCAGTACACCTAAGCCCCCCAAGACGGCGACAAGCTGTATCCTTTCCTTTGTATCTCTTGCGGGCAGGATCAGCGATAACAACCCGAATGCAAATATCTGCACCAGAAGTGTCATTCGTGCCCCCGCATAGGCTGTGGTCACAATTACCGCCATGACAACAAGCAAATATCGCAACAGCCGCTGGCCCTTGGTGAATCCGGCCCAGCCAAAGAAACTGCCGATGGTGAAAATGGTAAAGAACACAGGTGGTACGGTTGGATTGAATACATACCCCGACACCCGGCATTCACTACCGCGAAATGCAGTGAAATAATCAATGCTGAGCACCAGGAAAGAAAAGATCAGCCCTGCAGGTGCCATATATCGCCACAGGTGCTGAAGGTTGCGGATCATCGTAAATCGCCAGAACACCAGCACCATCAACAGCATCGCTATCGCCCAGGCATGCGGGTATTCGATCCAGCGCGCCTGGATCGGATCATTGTTCAGCGGGTAGGATATGGCGATAAACCAATGCAGAACAAAATACTGTAGCGCTAAAAAACCGAATACCAGATCTATCCGCGATAGCGGCAGATAAGGTGATCTTCCGGGAACTATAAACTGCATTACCAAAGGAATAGCCAAAGCAAGTTCAGCAACTGGAAACCCATCTCGTCCAAGCACCGTAAGCGCAACGATCATGAAAATCAGCAGATAGTCCCAGATTTCAATTAGCAGGAATTCTTTGGTAACTTTGGCAACTGATTTCATTAAATTCCCAACCGCACGCACATTTTGCCCGGCCCAGCACACCTAAACCCAAGACCGATCAATCTGCCTGAAAATCTGCATCAGATTAATAAACCCGCGCCTTGGGTGCGATTTTCTTCAGATCAATGCCACCGTCTTCCTGCTTGGACAGCGGTTCAAGGTGGACCGGGCGATAGGCCAGCTTCACCTTGTTGTCCGCAACGTTGGCCAGCGAATGTTTGCGCCACTTTTTGTCATCACGGTCGGGATAATCTTCGTGGGCATGGGCGCCGCGGCTTTCTTTGCGCGCTTCGGCGGCGACAATTGTGGCCAGCGCGTTTGGCATCAGGTTGGTCAGTTCCAGCGTTTCCATAAGATCGCTGTTCCATATCAGACTGCGGTCGGTCACATGCAGGTCGCCTACTTTGGCGGCCACGGCTTCCATCTTTTTACATCCCTCGGCCAGGGTCTTGTCAGTTCGGAACACGGCAGCGTCTGCCTGCATGGTTCTTTGCATTTCCAGCCGCAGATCAGCAGTTGGTGTGCCGCCCTTGGCATGGCGCAATCCGTCAAAACGATCCAGCGCAGCGTCAACCGAAGCCAGGTTCAGCGTAGGGTTAGGTGCGTCCGCATCAACAATTTCACCGGCCCTGATAGCAGAAGCTCGTCCGAATACCACCAGATCAATCAGTGAATTTGATCCCAGTCTATTGGCGCCGTGAACTGACGCGCAGCCAGCTTCGCCTACAGCCATAAGCCCAGGCGTAACCGCATCGGGCTTGGTCTTGGTAGGGTTGAGAACCTCACCCCAGTAATTCGTCGGAATACCGCCCATGTTGTAATGCACAGTTGGAAGCACAGGGATAGGTTCGCGGGTAAGATCAACACCTGCAAATACCCGCGCAGATTCGGTTATCCCCGGCAGGCGTAGCGCCAGCGTTTCCGGTGGTAAATGGTTCAGGTGCAGATGGATGTGATCATTGTCAGCGCCAACCCCCCGGCCTTCGCGGATTTCCAGCGTCATACACCGCGACACCACATCACGGCTGGCAAGGTCTTTGTAAGTTGGGGCGTAACGCTCCATAAATCTTTCACCTTCGCTATTGGTCAGATATCCCCCTTCACCTCGCGCACCTTCCGTAATCAAAACACCCGCTCCATAAATCCCTGTCGGATGGAATTGTACAAATTCCATATCCTGCAACGGCAGGCCCTGACGCGCGACCATACCGCCACCGTCCCCGGTACAGGTATGTGCGGATGTGGCACTGAAAAATGCGCGCCCATAACCACCCGTCGCCAGCACCACCATCTTAGCGCTGAACAAGTGCATAGTGCCATCATCCAGCTTCCAGCACAAAACCCCCTGACAGGCACCATCATCGGACATGATCAGATCAATTGCGAAATATTCGATATAAAATTCAGCGTTGTGTTTCAGCGATTGACCATAAAGCGTGTGCAAAATTGCATGGCCAGTGCGGTCTGCTGCGGCGCAGGTTCGCTGTACGGGTGGGCCTTCACCAAATTCGGTTGTGTGGCCACCAAACGGGCGCTGGTAGATCTTGCCTTCTTCAGTGCGCGAAAACGGGACGCCGTAATGTTCCAGTTCGTAAACAGCTTTTGGGGCTTCGCGGGTCAGATATTCCATCGCGTCCATGTCACCCAGCCAGTCCGATCCTTTTACAGTATCGTACATATGCCACTGCCAGTTATCGGGCCCCATATTTGACAGGCTGGCGGCGATCCCGCCCTGCGCGGCTACGGTATGGCTGCGCGTTGGGAACACCTTGGTCACGCAGGCAGTTCGTAATCCCTGTTCTGCCATACCCAGTGTCGCACGCAGGCCAGCCCCGCCCGCGCCCACAACGACGACGTCATATTCATGCGTCTCGTAGTCGTATGCTGCCATGTCGAAAAGCTCCTTAAAGCGCTAACTTGGCGATGGCAAAAAGCCCTGTCGCCATCGCGCCGTAACTGACGCATATCATCAAAACGATCAGCAGCTTGCGCGCTGTTCCGTGCACGTAATCTTCGATCAAAACTTGTACACCATTTTTGAAGTGCAAGAATCCGATCACAATCGTCAATGCCGACACAATCGCAGGAAATGGTCGGGCGAAATAAGCGACCACGGCATCGTGAGGTTCACCGATCATCGGCCCGATTGAAAAAACAAACACCGGCACAAGGATCAGCAGTGCAATCGAACTGATCGTCATGTTCCAGTGATGATGCGTCCCTTCTTTGGCTGAGCCCATGCCGGTCGCACGTTTGCGGTCTGTCATAAATGCCATGTCAAACGTCCCTTATACAATCACGATGGTGATAATGGTCGCCAGAACCGACCCAATGATCACCGCCCAGCCCAGTTTTTCCGCCACTTCTATTTCCAGCCCGCGGCCCGTATCCCAATAAAGGTGGCGCAGGCCGGCTAGTAAGTGATACCAAATCGCCCAGATCGAACCCAGCATGATGAGCTTGCCAATCCAGCAGGTCAGGATGTTATCAACAAATTCGAAATAGGCTGGCGATGAAGCGGCTGCCAACAACCACCACACAATCAACAAAGACCCAAGCAGCAATGCGTTGCCGGTGATCCGTGTCAGGATAGACGTCATCGACGTTAATTGTGGTCGATAAATTTGTAGGTGCGGTGAAAGGGGGCGGTTCCCCCGATTGACATCAGGCATGTCATTTTCCTTCTGGCCAGCGCGAAATACGCAGCTTTTCCTTTTGATAGCGATTTTTTCAGGACTGTCACGGCTTGCATGGATAACCGCGGCCATTATTTGCAAAAACTCTTGTTGTTTTATACAATGTGATCACAGTTTTATTCAAGTGATCACAAAAGCATTCACCATCCGGTATGTGAGCTACTGATGATTAATTTTTGCCTTAATACCCCAGAATGATTTTGGCTCGATCCATGCAATTTGTTTGCTGATTTCGCGCAATAGTTTTTGTCGCATTTTCGCCGGGTAATCTTCAAAACCATTGGCGGTGACCACAAATGCACCGTCACCACTAATCACATTTTCCCAGAAATAGGCTGTTAGCCCGGGGTCACTTTCTTCTATCACAAGGGCATTCACCGTGATCGTCCTGGCATGCAGTTCTGGCTTGGCTTCCACAGGTTCTATGCCCTCATTGGAAACCCCATCGCCGGACATATCGACCACGTTACGTTTGCAGCCGGGTACCTGATCAAATCTTTTCGCAACAAAGGCCAGTGCCTCGCCTATTGCGGTTGAATAGTTTCGCCAGGATCGCTCTGTGTTTTCAATACGCCGGGCCAAAATTTCCACATCCGAGAAACTGGTGATCTGAACCCAGGGAATATTCACCACCTGCCGTGTGCTGCCAGTCCACTGAACCAACATCACCCGGGCATTTGATTTCACCAGCGCTTCGGATACAACACCGTCGCGCAAACCATCTGCCAATCCCTGCATCTGGATGCGGAAATCTTTCTGGTCGATCGAACCAGAAACATCAACTGCGAAGGCCAGCGCCAGATCACATGCCTTAACCGGCAAAGTCCAGTTGCCAACAACAACAGCGGCACCAATAGCCAAAATCCCGGATCGAAATTTGCAAATTCCGCGCATAGGATGACCCTATCAGGACAATCGTGAAATGAAAGCGGCACCAAATCTGGTAGTCATCACAATGGCATCAGCGCCCAGTAATCCAGATCCAGCAACACATCGGGCAAATATTTTCCACCCCCATCACGCAATGCAAATGCATCACCTTTGGTGGCCACCAACCGCAGCCTGATTGCCCCAACACCGGGGGCCGGTGTTTCAACTTTGTCCAGGATTTCTGACCATGCGCGGATCGTATCGCCGGCAAAGCAAGGGTTGGCATGTGCACCGCCATTCAGCGCGACAATCATCTGTGCATTTGCCAACCCGTTGAAACTAAGTGCGCGCACCATCGAAATCACATGCCCACCATAGATCAAGCGCCGCCCGTCGGGACGCGATGTGGCGTCAAAATGTACTTTGGCCGTGTTTTGCCACAACCGGGTCGCCAGCATATGTTCGGCTTCCTCGATCGTTACGCCATCCACATGGTCAATCTGTTCACCAATATCATAATCTCGCATACGGTGCACTTCACCGGCAAGACCGAAATCATACTGAAGAAAATCAACTCTTTCCGGCAACACCAGCCTTAGCGGATCAACACTTGCGGCCAGTTCAGGGATCACTGTTTCAGGGGCTGCGGCATCAAGATCACGCTTGCGCACCATGACCCAGCGCACATATTCCAGCACTGGTTCATCGCGCTGATTAAGCCCGGTTGTACGCACCCAAACCACGCCTGAATTACCACTGGAATTCTGTTTCGTACCAATAACCTCACTTACCGATCGCAACGTATCGCCCGGAAAAACCGGCCTTAGCCAGCGCCCTTCTGCGTATCCAAGGTTGGCCACGGCGTTCAGTGAAACATCGGGAACGGTTTTACCAAACACCAGATGAAAGGCTGCCAGGTCATCAATAGGTGCTTTTTTCAACCCACAGTTCATAGCAAATTCATCTGATGAATAGATCGCATGGCGCGCTGGATATAACGCATGGTAAAGTGCGCGCTCCCCACCCGATACCGTGCGTGGAACCGCGTGCCTGATCACATCACCAACCGAATAATCCTCAAAAAACCGGCCCGGATTGGTTTTCATAGCTTTCCCAATTTCAAATCTGGTGAATATGTGACTTCGGTTTCTTTGGTGACTGCCTGCGCGCAACGCATTTTTCCGCTGGCTTGATCAAAAGCATAGGCCGGATCACCATAAAGCACCCAACCTTTGGACAAGGCATCACTTACTTTGTGGCAAAACGCCGATGTGTCCTCTTCGGTCAGCAATCTGTAGGCTTTCATGGGATCATCCAGTAAACGGCCAGCGACCCAGCCAGGTGTGCGCTGTGGTTGTCAATGCAAATATCACAACTGTGATCACTGCCAGACGAATATCGCCCCTTACAGTGCCATCAACGTAGGGTTCTGGTACCGGTTCGTCCCGGTTGATCAGGAAGATGGTGGCAATTGCCCACAACCCCAAACCGCCAAACAGCACCAGCGATGACAGATCACCGTTCACAAGCATATGTGCCACACCCCAGATCAGCAGGCCGTACAGCATCGGGTGGCGCAATTTCGCGCGAATCCGGCTTTTGGAATGGCCAATTCCAAACAAAGCCACCGCAAAAACCATCAGTAGGTTATTTGCCGATATAGCCCAGCCGCCAAAGTACCATAGTGGTGTAACATCTGCCGCCCTGTAGCCAATCACCATCAAGACCACCGAAGCCAGCACAAGCACGGCAACTAACCCTTTGCCGGCATCCCCCATTCGGGCGCGCAAATCCGGTGCGATGCGTTTGAAAATATGTGCACCAACCCACAGTGCCAGACCCAGGACCAACCAGAGCATCTAATCCTCCATTGCAGAAATTGCATCTGCTTTTGCCAGCGTCGCCAGTGCTGTCACGATATGCAGGTTTTCGACAATCCGGCCATTCACAACGGCAACGCCCTGCCCTGCAGATTTTGCCTTTTCAAATGCTTCGATCTGAAGGCGGGCCAGTTCAACTTCGCCTTGGGATGGGGCAAAGGCCTGATTGGCAACCGCAACCTGTGCCGGATGAATCAAAGTTTTTCCGTCAAAACCCATGTCGCACCCCTGTTCACATTCGATGCGCAATCCTTCTTCGTCTCTGAAAGAGTTGTAAACACCATCGATGCAGACAATCCCGTAAGCTCGTGCTGCCAGCAAGCAGGTTTGTAGTGCAGTCAGCAAAGGTTCGCGATCTGCCCGAACCCGGCAAGTCAGTTCTTTAGCCAGATCATTTGTACCCAGCACCAAACCTGCAACGCGCGGGTGCGCTGCGATTTCAACTGCGTTCAGAATGCCCAGGGAGGTTTCCATCATCGCCCATATCGCCACATCCGGGATTGCATCGGCCAACTGCTGAACATCGGTTGCAGAATTTACCTTGGGCAACAAAACACCGTCAATGTCCGCCCCTATGAAAGCTGCCACATCATCGCGGCCCCATTCCGTATCAAACCCGTTAACCCGAACCAGTTTCACGCGTGTGCCATACCCACCCGATTTCAGAGTTTGTGCCAGCAAGACACGCGCGCGCGCCTTCTCGTCAACCGCAACCGCATCTTCCAAATCAAAAATGATCGCATCCACCGGCAAGTTCCGCGCCTTTTCCAAGGCGCGTTCTTTCGAGCCGGGAATATAGAGCACCGAACGATTTGGTCGCGTTGCCAGCGTCATGATTCTTCCCCTCGAAACAAAGTTGCGCAAACCTTCACTGAAACGCAAACATCCGCAAGGCCTGAATTGCCGCGACGCAGCAAGCAACACCGTTCGAACGGTCGATTAACAGTATTTTGGTGAAGCTCTTGCGATGTTCAGCGCAAGTCGTACAACCCGGTGGCCCAATATTCAGCCCGCTTTTGTTCGGCGTATTCCAATAGGGCAAACCCGACTTTCGATCTGGTATGCCCCGAAAATACAGGGGAAATCAGATAAAACGGCAAATTATAGCGCTCTCATTGGGGATCGGTGCGATGATCCTGGCAACACAATATGCATTCGCCCAGAATGATCGCAATTGCGCACCACGCGACCGCGTCCTTGAGCGGCTTACAGATACCTATGGTGAAACTCGCCAATCAATCGGTCTGACACCCAATAACGGTGTGGTCGAGGTATTTGCATCAAACAACACCGGGACCTGGACAATTACAGTCACGCTACCATCCGGGATCACCTGCCTTGTCGTTTCAGGACAATCTTTTGAGGTACTGACCGAAACACCGTCGGAACCGGGTAATGATGCATAACATCAGATGGGATGCTCAGCTCAGAGCGTCCCAAATCAGCTTTGCCCCGGTAATAAGCAAAAACAAATAGGTCAGGCTGAAAAACAATTTTTCCGGCACCATCCGATGTGCGTAGACACCCAGTGCAACGCCAATAAACGCAAACGGTGCCAGATAAATATTGGCAAGCGCAGTGTCTTTGGTGATCATCCCCAACATTGCATAAGGGAAAAACTTCATCAGGTTTATCGCCCAAAACGTAAGTACAGTCGTGGCCTGATACCCGGTCTTGCTTAACCCCATGGACAATAGGTAGATCGATGCAGGCGGCCCGCCAGCGTGACTGATAAAGCTGGTAAAACCTGACAGCGCACCCGCCACAAACCCGACGCGATCAGACATCGGTTGTTTTGCAGGGCGCAACCACCTTTGCCCGCGTACAAACTGAAATACCACAAATCCAACCGCGATAATACCAATCAAAAACCGGAATACATCAGGGTCAGCCACCCCAAAGAATGCCGCCCCAATCAACACACCCGGTATTGCCCCAAGGATCAGCGTCTTGGCGGCACCCGCGTTCCATTTCTTCCAGTATGGGCGCAATGCCCCAAGATCCATCATCATCAAAAGCGGCAACATCACACCAATCGCCAGTGCGGGTTCCAGAATAAGCGCCAAAAATGGTGTTGCGGCAAATGCAGCGCCCGACCCGAATCCACCTTTGGAAATCCCGGCAAAAAGAACAGCTGGGATCGCTAGGGCAAAAAATGTGACATCAATTTCCATTTGGGGGAACAGCCTCAGATTCTCTTGATTTATTAACACTTACAGGACTGTGACTAAGGTAAAAAGCAGGTACACACAGCAATGCTGCAACGCAGCGCCCTTGCGCAATGACGCGTGAAGGCTTACGCATCGCGCGTCATTCACTGGATTGGAGACCTGAAATATGGCCAGACCCAAGATAGCCCTGATCGGATCCGGGCAAATCGGCGGCACGCTCGCCCATCTACTCGCACTCAAGGAACTTGGCGACGTCGTGTTGTTCGACATCGCAGATGGTGTTCCGCAAGGTAAAGCGCTGGACATCGCAGAAAGTGGCCCTTCGGAAGGGTTTGATGCGGCAATGTCCGGTACAACGGATTACTCAGATATCGCAGGTGCCGATGTCTGTATCGTTACTGCCGGTGTCCCCCGTAAACCAGGGATGAGCCGCGACGATTTGCTTGGTATTAACCTTAAGGTCATGAAATCGGTTGGCGAAGGCCTAAAGGCCCATGCACCGAATGCATTCGTGATCTGTATCACCAACCCGCTTGATGCGATGGTCTGGGCATTGCGTGAGTTTTCTGGCTTGCCCCACGAAAAAGTTGTTGGCATGGCCGGGGTTCTGGACAGCGCACGCTACCGCCATTTCCTGAGCCTGGAATTTGGAGTGTCGATGAAAGACGTCACCGCGTTTGTTTTGGGTGGCCACGGTGACACGATGGTCCCGCTGCAACGTTATTCCACAATTGGGGGTATTCCGCTGCCTGATCTTGTGGACATGGGCTGGACAACACAAGACAAGATGGACGCTATCATTCAACGCACCCGCGACGGTGGCGCCGAAATCGTTGGCCTGCTGAAAACCGGTTCCGCATTTTATGCCCCTGCAACGTCTGCAGTGGAAATGGCCGAAGCCTATTTGAAAGATCAAAAACGCGTATTACCATGTGCGGCTTACGTTGATGGCGCACTTGGCCTGAAGGGCATGTATGTTGGCGTTCCAACCGTGATTGGCGCAGGTGGTATCGAACGAGTGATTGACATTAAACTGTCTAAAGACGAACAGGCCATGTTTGATAAATCGGTTGATGCGGTCAAAGGGCTGGTAGAGGCTTGTAAGGCTATTGACAGTAGTTTGGGTTGACATGAAATCATGTTTGAAAAACTCAAGCCCGAGTGGCAATGCTCAGATCGATTTTGAGGAAAGGCAATGAACAAACTTCCCCATATTGCCTCTTTTTGGACGGGTTCCCAGCTTGGTTGGATAGAGCAACTTTGCCTTCGATCCTTTGTATTAAGGGGCCATAAAGTTACGCTTTTCCAGCTAGATCCGGTGAAAAATGTGCCCGACGGTGTCCAAACTCGTGATGCCCGAGATATTTGGGACCCGGATCCGCGGATTATACGAGAAACCGGTGCCTCCTTCGTTGCAGACATTTTTCGGCTACACCTAATGAAAAATACAGACATGATCTGGGTGGATACCGACGCTTATTGCCTTGAACCATTTCATATTGACGACGCTGGCTACTTGATCGGGCATTTTCACGGACGAACAGAAATCGCGAATGGTGTCATGCGTGTGCCACGCGACTCACCGGCTCTGGAGTTTCTTTTTGGGTGCCTAGAAGACCCGACATTTGTTCCACCTTGGCTTCGTCCAGCCTTACGGCAACGGCTTGAAAAAATCGATCCCAAGGACCGGTTGGTTCAGATGTACCACATTAAGCGTTCAGTAATGGGTCCAAAAGCGCTGTTTCATTCTCTGAAAAAATCAGGCGAAATCGAACATGCAAAGCATGAGCGGGTGCTATACCCAATACCGTGGCAGTTTTGCGATGCATTGTTTAACCCCCATGGTGGCGTCGATGATTGGATAGGCAACGATACCATTTCAATGCACTTTTACAGCAGCCAGGTACGCCGCATCCACCGCAACAATCCGCCCGACCCCGACAGTTATGCTGGAAAATTGGTTGCGCATGATCTGGGTGATGCAGGTCAAGTTGGCAAATAAAAGTTCCGGTCACTTCCACCAACTTCTCAGCAAGCGCCACCATGAAACGTGAACCGTTACCCGGCATAAAAATTCTCGGCGAAAGAAGTACAGGTACCAACTTTCTTGAACAGTATTTGCGTAATAGTTTCCGTATACGAACATTCAAGGATGGCACGCCACTTACTTCGGATCAGCGGGGTTTCCTGCGATCTGCGCAACCTGACCCAACGCAACGCAATGATTTGCGTGAGGCTTTTCGTGATGCTAATCATTTTCGTACACGGGAAAAAAACGGAGGCTGGAAACACGCCGCAGCTACGCAACAGTTTCTGGACGGTTTCGCCAGGCCGACGAATTGTACAGTACTTTGTTTGATCCGCCACCCTGCAAGCTGGCTTCATTCGATGCATAGAAATCCATTCCATGCTCTGGCAAACGTCCCAACCAGTTTTTCAGCCTTCATCCGTGCACCATGGGTTTGTGTAGGCCGTGATGAACTTGATAATCCATTTCTTAATAATCCGATCGAGCTATATTGCAATAAGGTTTCCAGCTATCTATGGCTTGCCGAAAATTACCCCGATACGATGATCCTGCGGTATGAAGACATGGTTCTTTGTCCAGATGAATTACACGAAAAATTGTGTTCAAAATTCTCTGCCATCGAGGATCGGCCCCAACTGCCGACACAAAGCGCCAGAAATTTTGGAAAAGGTCACCATTCACTTGAAGAATACCAGACAAAAGCCAGACGTGCAGCATATTCAAATTTTTCAGATGAAGACAAGATTTTTGTAAAGGAGCAGCTAGAGCAGCATTATTTATTAGCAGTTTATCCAGAATAGCCCTAGAAACTTAGAATCCTGGAAAAGCGGTAGCGATACACATTTGAGTATTTGTGATCACGCACTTTCACGTGTGATCACAAAACTTACTTATTGACCCAATTTCGAGTGCTATCAGTGAAAAACTGTTTATTCGTCTAAATCGTCTGTGCAATGTCGGGCTGATATTACACACACGAAGGCGACCTTATGAACATTCACGAATATCAGGCCAAAGCACTCCTTGCCAGTTATGGCGCACCAGTGTCAGACGGTCGCGCGGTTCTTAAATCTGAAGACGCGAAAACCGCTGCCGGTGAACTTGACGGGCCACTATGGGTGGTCAAGGCGCAGATACATGCAGGCGGGCGCGGCAAAGGAACCTTCAAAGAAGCAGACGCTGGCGAAAAGGGCGGTGTGCGCCTGACAACTTCAGCCACCGAAGCTGCGGAAGAAGCTAAAAAAATGCTGGGTCGCACGCTGGTCACCCACCAAACTGGCCCTGCGGGAAAGCAAGTAAACCGCATTTATATAGAAGACGGCGCCGGCATCGAAAAAGAACTTTATCTGGCATTACTGGTTGATCGTGGATCTTCACGCGTGTCTTTCGTCTGTTCGACCGAAGGGGGCATGGACATTGAACAGGTTGCCGCTTCTACGCCTGAAAAAATCCTGTCCTTTTCGGTAGATCCGGCCACCGGTTATCAGGCGTTTCACGGTCGGCGCATCGCGTTTTCCCTTGGGCTGGAAGGCAAGCAGATCAAACAATGCGTTGCCCTGATGGGGACGCTTCATAAGCTGTTCGTCGAAAAAGACTGTGAGATGCTGGAAATCAATCCACTGATTGTCACCGATGACGGCGATCTGAAATGCCTGGATGCCAAGATGGCGTTCGACGGAAATGCAATTTATCGCCACGCTGATATCGCCGCATTGCGAGATGAAACAGAAGAAGACCCCAAGGAACTTGCCGCATCCAAGTTTGATCTCAACTACATTTCGCTGGATGGTGAAATTGGCTGCATGGTCAACGGTGCGGGCCTGGCGATGGCGACGATGGATATTATCAAGCTTTATGGATCCTCGCCTGCCAACTTTCTGGACGTGGGCGGCGGCGCCACTAAGGAAAAGGTGACCGAAGCGTTCAAGATCATCACCTCTGATCCCAATGTCAAAGGCATACTTGTTAACATCTTCGGCGGTATCATGCGCTGTGATGTGATTGCCGAAGGTGTGATTGAAGCGGTGAAAGAAGTCGGCCTGAAAGTGCCGCTTGTGGTACGTCTGGAAGGCACCAATGTCGAAGAAGGCAAGCGCATAATCAACGAAAGCGATGTTGATATCATCGCCGCAGACGATCTGGGCGATGCAGCTGAAAAAATTGTAGCGGTGGTTAAGGGGTAGGCTGGTGATACGCGCCGTTGCGACAGCATGTCTATTCGCCTTGCCGGCACAATCGTCGGCACAGGATTTGGACACATCCGTTGCACTTTATCGGTTTTTCTTAACCCGTTGCGGCGCCATATCCGCTTTTCCGGAGGGTGCGGTCAACAAGGCCTTTGATCAGGGAAATGCCCAAGGTAGCTTTACGCCTGACCGATCTTTCGTAGAATATCAGCAAGACATTGAGGGCTCCCCAAGTGGGATGCTGTTACACTTCACCAACCGCCATCCGGGCGGCGAATTCAGCACCTGCGCAATCCACCTTTTCATAAATGAATCTTCGACATTTACCGACCTTGAGGCTTATCTGGATAGGCGCGCGGACAGTTTTCTGGGTGGTTCTTTCATCAAAACTGGCGGCACATTGAAAAAAGAAGATTTATTGTCTTTGTCCCACACTTGGGCAACTCAAGACTTTCCGCCCACCGCATCTCTAAATCTTTTTCAAAACGAGCAGGTGATAATTTTGCGATCAAACCGACTTTTCACAAAGCAAATGGCGGAATAATCTAAGATGCCACTACCCCCATGTTCATGACACACCCCTCAACTTGAAAACTCGCACAGGATTCCACAACAAAGGCAAATTGCATCCCTCAAAATGATCGTTTCCCACAAATATAAGTTCATCTTCCTGCGCACGGAAAAGACCGCCAGCACATCGCTGACTAAGGCGCTGGTCGACCAGATCGGCGATCGGGATGAGGTGATCACTTCGTTCAAAGGCAACTGGGTAAAATATATGCCCATCCATCCCGGTGGATTGAAACGCGCATTTCCACGCCAGTTTGGGCTACACTTTCACGCCCACGCAAAAGATGTTCGCACTGCGATTGGGCACAAAATTTTTGACAGTTATTATAAGTTCGCGGTTGAACGTAACCCTTGGGATCGACAGGTATCGCTATATTTTCACCGGGCTTTGCGTGAAAATTACAAAAACCCGGATTTTGACAGGGATATGAGTTCACCAATTCACAGGGCGCTTTATTATACCAAACTGCATAACTGGGATATTTACAGTATCGACAACAATATCGTCGCCGACCGGGTGCTGCGCTATGAAAATCTGGCGAAGGAAATTCCGGATCTGTTCAGAACACTGGGTATTGATCACAACACGCAGCTTTCACACGCCAACCCCGGGTTTGGCGGAAAACGCCCGCATTATTCAACCTATTACACCGACAAAACCCGTGAACTTGTTGCCAAATGGTACCGACGCGAAATCGACGCATTGGGTTTTTCATTCGAAGATCAATCCGCGACTAACCACAATAAAGCGGCCGGAACTAATGCCCGGTCCGACCCGCAAATCCCAGAAAAACTGACAACACCATAGAGGATAATATGGCCGTACTCATCGACGAAAACACAAAGGTAATCTGTCAGGGCATTACCGGCTCGCAGGGCACCTTTCATTCTGAACAGGCCATTGCCTATGGCACGCAAATGGTTGGCGGTGTAACGCCGGGTAAAGGTGGGCAAACTCATCTTGATCTTCCGGTGTTTAATTCCTGCCACGAAGCTGTGGAAAAAACCGGGGCCAGTGCATCTGTAATCTATGTCCCGCCACCCTTTGCCGCGGATTCAATACTGGAAGCACTGGATGCGGAAATCCCACTGATTTGCTGCATTACCGAAGGCATCCCGGTATTGGATATGATGCGTGTCAAGCGTGCGCTGGAAGGCACATCGAGCATCCTGATTGGCCCCAACTGCCCCGGCATCATCACACCCGACGCCTGCAAAATCGGCATCATGCCCGGCCATATCCACAAACGCGGCACTTGCGGTGTGGTATCGCGTTCCGGCACGCTGACCTATGAGGCGGTGAAACAAACCACTGATAACGGCCTTGGCCAATCCACCGCCGTGGGTATCGGTGGCGACCCGATCAAAGGCACTGAACATATCGACGTGTTGGAAATGTTTCTGGCCGATGACGAAACCCAAAGTATCATCATGATCGGTGAAATCGGCGGATCAGCCGAAGAAGAAGCTGCGCAATTCCTGATTGATGAGGCGAAAAAAGGCCGCTCCAAGCCGGTTGCCGGTTTCATCGCCGGGCGCACCGCCCCCCCCGGTCGTCGCATGGGCCACGCCGGTGCCATCGTTGCCGGTGGCAAGGGTGATGCTGAAAGCAAGATCGAGGCGATGAAGGCCGCCGGTATCGTTGTGGCCGACAGCCCTGCGACACTGGGTGAAGCCGTGTTGAAGGCGATTGGGTAAGTTTTGCCTGGTTTTCGACATAACGAGGCAATACATTTTTTTGCCTATGTACCCAAAGCGGGTGGGCGATCACTTCTTCTGCGACGTGGCTGGCGTCAGCTTGTGAAACTGACCGGCACTCCACTATTCATGCCATAGGAAATCAAGGTAACCCCATGACCGAACAATCCCCAAACGACATCTTCCACGCCTCATCCTTCCTACAGGGGCACAACGCGGAATATATTGAACAGCTTCATGCGCGCTACGCCGGTGATCCGAATGCGGTAGACCAGGCGTGGGCCAGTTTTTTCAAACAGCTTGGCGACAGCGACATGGATGCCAAGGCCGAGGCTGCAGGCCCCAGCTGGGCGCGCGCCGACTGGCCGCCAGTCCCAAATGATGATCTGACGGCGGCGCTGGATGGTCAATGGCCTAAGGAGCCGGAAAAAGCTGGCGAAAAGATCAAAGCTAAAGCCGTAGAAAAAGGGGTTGAGGTCAGCGATGACGCGATCAAACGCGCCGTTCTGGATAGCATCCGCGCCCTGATGATTATCCGCGCATACCGGATACGGGGCCATCTGGCAGCTGATCTTGATCCGCTTGGCATGCGCGAAACATCTAACCACCCGGAACTTGATCCGAAATCCTACGGCTTCAGTGACGCCGACATGGATCGCCCGATATTCATCGATAATGTGCTGGGGCTGGAAGTTGCCTCAATGCGCCAGATTATCGAGATCGTGAAACGTACATATTGCGGCACGTTCGCACTGCAATACATGCATATTTCCAATCCCGAAGAAGCCAGCTGGCTGAAGGAACGCATCGAAGGATACGGCAAGGAAATCCAGTTCACCCGGGAAGGGCGCAAGGCGATCCTGAACAAACTGGTCGAAGCCGAAGGTTTTGAAAAATTCCTGCATGTCAAATACATGGGCACCAAACGATTTGGGCTTGATGGCGGTGAAAGCCTGATCCCGGCGATGGAACAGATCATCAAACGCGGTGGTGCTTTGGGCGTGTGTGATGTGATTTTTGGCATGCCGCATCGGGGGCGCTTATCTGTGTTGGCCAACGTGATGACCAAACCCTACCGCGCAATTTTCAACGAATTTCAGGGTGGTAGTTTCAAACCTGAAGATGTGGATGGCTCAGGGGACGTAAAGTACCATCTTGGGGCCAGTTCCGACCGTGAATTTGATGGTAATTCAGTGCACCTTTCGCTGACTGCCAACCCAAGCCACCTTGAAGCGGTCAACCCGGTTGTTTTAGGTAAGGCACGGGCCAAACAGGAACAATTGAACGACTCCGACCGCACCAAGGTCCTACCGATCCTTCTGCATGGCGATGCGGCGTTTGCCGGGCAAGGTGTGGTCGCGGAATGTTTCGGCCTTTCTGGGCTGGTAGGTCACAAAACCGGTGGCACCATGCATATAGTTGTAAACAACCAGATCGGATTCACCACGGCGCCGCATTTTTCCCGTTCTTCCCCCTACCCCACTGACATCGCGATGATGGTCGAAGCGCCAATCTTCCATGTGAACGGCGATGATCCCGAAGCCGTTGTGCACGCCGCCCGTGTCGCCACCGAGTTTCGACAGAAGTTCCATAAAGACGTGGTGATCGACATCATCTGCTATCGCCGGTTTGGTCATAATGAGGGTGACGAACCGATGTTCACCAACCCGCTGATGTACAAAAAAATCAAAAAGCAGAAAACCACACTGCAACTTTATACTGAACGGTTGATACGCGACGGGCTGATCCCCGAAGGCGAAATTGACGATATGAAGGCCGCATTCCAGTCTTTCCTGCACGAAGAATTTGAAGTCGGAAAGAACTACAAACCCAATAAGGCCGATTGGCTGGATGGGCGCTGGTCGCACATGGATAAGGTGGGCGAAAATTATCAGCGCGGCGAAACCGCTATCCCGAAAAAAACCATGAAAGAAGTCGGCGCATCGCTTACCCGCGTTCCTGATGGTTACCCTGTCCACAAAACCGTTACACGGTTATTGGATACCAAAGCGAACATGTTCAAATCCGGTACCGGATTTGACTGGGCCACCGCCGAAGCACTGGCGTTTGGTTCGCTGCTGACCGAAGGCTTCCCGGTTCGCCTGTCTGGTCAGGATTGTGCGCGCGGAACTTTCAGTCAACGCCATTCTGCGATCGTCAATCAGGACACCGAAGAACGCTATTTTCCGCTAAACGCAATCCGCGAAGGTCAGGCTCAGTATGAGGTGATCGATTCCATGCTGTCGGAATACGCAGTGCTCGGATTTGAATATGGCTACACCCTTGCAGAACCAAATTCACTGGTTCTGTGGGAAGCACAGTTTGGTGATTTCGCCAACGGGGCACAGATCATGTTTGACCAGTTCATATCCTCGGGCGAAAGCAAATGGCTGCGTATGTCCGGCCTGGTAATGCTGCTGCCCCACGGTTTTGAAGGCCAGGGGCCGGAACATTCCAGCGCCCGTCTGGAACGGTTCCTTGCTATGTGCGGTGGCGACAACTGGATCGTTGCCAATTGTACGACACCGGCGAACTATTTCCACATCCTGCGCCGCCAGATGCATCGCTCATACCGTAAACCGCTGGTGCTGATGACCCCAAAATCCTTGCTGCGCCACAAATTAGCAATTTCCAATGCGGAAGATTTCACCACCGGGTCCAGCTTTCACCGGGTTTTGTGGGATGATGCCCAAAAAGGCAACTCAGATACCAAACTGGCCACCGATAAGAAAATCAAACGCGTGGTGATGTGTTCGGGCAAGGTATATTACGATCTGCTGGCAGAACGCGATGAACGCGGAATTGATGATGTTTATCTTATGCGTATCGAACAGTTCTATCCGTTTCCTGCGCTTTCGATGGTCAAGGAACTGGAACGCTTCAAAGGGGCCGAAATGGTTTGGTGTCAGGAAGAACCGAAGAATCAGGGGGCCTGGAACTTTATTGAACCAAATATCGAATGGGTTCTGACCCGTATAAAAGCCAAGCGCACCCGCCCCGCATACGCGGGACGCAACGCATCCGCCTCGCCAGCGACCGGCCTTGCAAGCCAACACAAAGCACAACAAGCCGCGCTCGTGAACGACGCGCTGACAATTGAAGGATAAGAAACATGTCAACTGATGTCCGCGTGCCGACACTGGGTGAAAGCGTAACTGAGGCCACCATTGCCACCTGGTTCAAGAAACCCGGTGACGCAGTTGCAGCTGATGAAATGCTGTGTGAACTTGAAACCGACAAAGTCACGGTAGAGGTGCCTGCACCCGTTGCCGGAACACTTGGCGAAATTGTCGCCGCCGAAGGTGATACGGTTGGCGTTAACGCGCTGCTTGCAACCATAATCGAAGGTGCGTCTGCGGCTACTACCGCACCACCGGCGACCAAAGCCTCTCCTGCCGCTGCACCTGAACCTGCCCAAGCCTCCGCTGCTTCCGCACAAGATGTTGAAGACGCCCCATCAGCCAAGAAAGCAATGGCAGAGGCTAATCTAAGCGCAGATCAGGTTACAGGAACAGGACGCGATGGGCGGGTTATGAAAGAAGACGTGCAAGCCGCCCTTGCTGCGGTTCCTGCCGCTGCCCAGGCCCCCGCAATACCGCGCGCACCTGTATCAACCGATGATGCATCGCGCGAAGAACGGGTAAAAATGACAAGGCTGCGCCAGACCATCGCACGCCGCCTGAAAGACAGCCAGAACACCGCCGCCATGCTGACCACCTATAATGAGGTCGACATGACCGCAGTGATGGGGCTGCGCAATGAGTACAAAGATCTTTTCCTGAAAAAGCACGGAGTAAAGCTTGGCTTCATGTCGTTTTTCACCAAGGCCTGCGTGCATGCGCTGCATGAAGTGCCAGAGGTGAACTCAGAAATTGACGGCACCGATGTAGTCTATAAAAACTTTGTCCACATGGGTATTGCCGCAGGCACACCAACCGGCCTTGTGGTTCCAGTGATCCGTGAAGCGCACTCCATGTCGTTTGCCGGCATCGAAAAAGCCATCGCTGAAAAAGGTGCGCGCGCACGTGACGGCAAGCTGAGCATGGCCGAAATGCAGGGCGGTACGTTTACGATATCCAACGGCGGCGTCTACGGATCACTGATGTCTTCGCCAATCCTGAACCCGCCACAGTCGGGCATTTTGGGCATGCACAAAATTCAGGATCGCCCAATGGTGGTGAACGGTGAAATTGTGATCCGCCCGATGATGTATCTGGCGCTAAGCTATGACCACAGGGTGGTGGATGGCAAAGGTGCAGTGACCTTCCTTGTGCGGGTAAAAGAAGCACTGGAGGATCCCCGGCGGTTGTTGATGGATTTGTAGAAAATCGCAGGTGATATCCGTGACCATAGACACGCTTCGATCCAATGATTTTGGGAACGATGATCTTGCCTGCCGCATAAAAGATGGCGCGATTGATACGATCAACAAATCGCGCCATTCCGCCGAACGAAGCGTCGAGGATGTACGACCTGCGCGTGACCTGATTGACGAAGGCGACAACTAAGACCAGTGTGGGTGACAAGCTGGATACCCTTGAACTTGAAGGAATTAAAACCATGGCACGTTATGACGTAATCATCATCGGTTCCGGCCCCGGCGGCTATGTCTGCGCTATCCGTTGCGCCCAGCTGGGCCTGAAAACGGCCGTGGTCGAAGGGCGCGATACCCTTGGCGGCACCTGCCTGAACATCGGGTGTATCCCGTCCAAGGCACTGCTGCATGCCAGCCATATGTTGCACGAAGCTGAACATAACTTCACAAAGATGGGCCTGATGGGGAAATCACCCTCGGTCGATTGGAAAAAGATGCTTGCCTACAAGGATGATGTCATTGGGCAGAATACCAAGGGTATAGAATTTCTTTTTAAAAAGAACAAGGTAGATTGGTTGAAAGGCTGGGGTTCAATTCCTGCCACAGGTAAAGTTCAGGTCGGGAAAGATGTACACGAAGCTAAATATATCGTCATCGCAACCGGGTCTGACGTTTCCACACTGCCCGGTGTCACAATTGACGAAAAGATCGTTGTTTCTTCTACCGGCGCACTGGAACTGGGTAAGGTTCCCAAAAAACTGGTGGTTATCGGTGCCGGTGTGATCGGGCTTGAACTTGGGTCAGTCTATTCCCGGTTAGGCAGCGATGTGACGGTTATTGAATTTCTTGATGCAATCACACCCGGCATGGATAGCGAAGTTCAAAAAGTGTTCCAGAGAACCCTGAAAAAGCAGGGTCTTAAATTTATTATGGGTGCGGCTGTGCAAACCGTTTCATCCACTAAAACCAAGGCTAAAGTAACCTACAAGCTACGCAAAGATGATAGCGAGGCCACCCTTGACGCTGATACCGTTCTTGTCGCCACGGGGCGCAAACCCTTCACCGACGGGTTAGGGCTGGATGCGCTTGGCGTTGTCCTTTCGCCGCGTGGACAGGTTGTAACCAATGATCACTGGGCTACCAATGTCGCCGGTATCTACGCTATCGGTGATGCCATTGATGGCCCGATGCTGGCGCATAAAGCCGAAGACGAAGGCATGGCCGTTGCCGAAGTGCTGGCAGGCAAAAAGGGCCATGTAAATTATGGTGTTATCCCCGGTGTCATTTACACGCACCCCGAGGTTTCAAACGTTGGGGCAACTGAACAAGATCTGAAAGACGCCGGGCGCGATTACAAGGTCGGCAAGTTTACCTTCATGGGCAATGGTCGCGCCAAGGCGGTTTTTGCAGGCGATGGGTTTGTCAAAATCCTTGCGGATAAAACCACCGACCGGATACTGGGTGCCCATATAATCGGCCCTGCAGCCGGTGATCTAATCCATGAAATTTGCGTAGCAATGGAATTTGGTGCCTCAGCGCAGGATCTGGCGATGACGTGTCACGCCCACCCAACCTATTCCGAAGCAGTGCGCGAAGCCGCACTTGCGTGCGGTGACGGGGCCATCCACGCCTGATCTTTGGTCCGCAACGCCGCTGGCATAATGCTCTGGCAGATGCAAAAACCGGCCCCCGGGTCAATCAGGCCCCGCTAGGGGTTCGACCTTAACTAACCAGCATACGTAATCCCTGCGTCACATCTGCGCGAACAGCCGCCCGCAAATCCGGTTCATCCCCGGCCCGCAACGCGGCTACGATCAGGCGATGGTGTTTTGGCAGTTCTGTCCTTTGCAATCGGCCATAAAGCGCGCGCATCGTCGGACCCAGTTGCAGCCACACGGTTTCCACCATTGCCAACATAGCTGGCGCCTGCGCACGTAAATACAGCGTTCGGTGAAACTCGAGATTGGTACGGATATAGCCAACCGCATCTTGTTTGGCGACAACTTCAGACAGGTTGGAATTTATATCCTGCAATCTGTCCAGCAACGCATTATGCGCCCTGGGTAACGCCCGGCTGGCCAGTTCAGGTTCCAGCAGAGCCCGCACTGCGGCCAGTTCTTCTATCCGGTCATTGGAAAGTTCCGGGGTTGATACACGCCCCGACGAAGAAAGACTAAGCGCACCTTCCGCTACCAGACGGCGCACCGCTTCGCGTGCTGGGGTCATTGATACGCTGAACTGTTGGCCAAGGCCGCGTAATGTCATCGCTTGGCCCGGTGCTATAATCCCATGCATGATTTGGGTGCGTACGGTTCGATACACCCGATCATGCGCAGCGGGGGTTACATCAGAGGGGCGGGATTGGATCAGCATCCCGCAATGTGATCACAAACACGAAATCGGGTCAATTGGTAAATCGGTAAGCGTGCAATTTCTGGCCATGATCACGCAACCATTTTCGCGGCCGATTGTAATCCGGGTAGATGCTGGAAACTACGGCCCAATAAGCAGGGGAATGGTTCATTTCCACCAGATGTGATACTTCGTGGGCGGCAACGTAATTCAACACCTCCGAAGGCGCCATGATCAGCCGCCAGGAATACATAAGATTGCCATCCGATGTGCACGACCCCCATCGCGACCGGGTATCACGCAAGGTCAGCCGGCTAACAGGCTTACCCAGCATTTTGGCATAGCGGTCGGACGCTTGGGCAAGATGCTGACGCGCCATAAGTTTGAAAAACGCGGAAATTTTAACAAGGGCTCTGTCGGGTTCACCTGGCACGAGAATCCGACCATCCTCAAAAAGCGCGGTGCGGCCTTTTCTAGATGCAACTACAGGCACATATTGACCTTGAAACAAGACTTTCCCGCCAATTTCGGGTACGACCACATCTACCTGCACAGAAAGATTACGCCGGATCCATACCTCTTTTTCACGTGCGAACGCCAGCGCTTCGCCCTTCCCTGTCCACTTGGGCAGTGACATGGTCACACGACCGTCCAGTCGCGAAACTCGCAATGACAGGCGACGGGCCCGCGCTGACCTGCGAAGCGTAATTTCTATCTCAGGATCACCAGTTAAAACCACCTGTCCCATATCGCGCCCCTGCTGCGTAAGAACCCAAATTAACCTTAACCTGATCACCCTGACACGTGCCAGCCAATTCCTGATCCGGCCCCTTTCGGTCGAAAGCCTTTGACACCCCGCATCTGGTATGGCAAAGCCCGGCAAATCTCTGAAAAAATACGGACGATGGAAAGGGGTAACACATGCCCAAGGAAGAATGGGGCACAAAGCGTATTTGCCCAACCACAGGCCGCCGGTTCTACGATCTGGGCAAGACGCCAATTGTCAGCCCCTATACCGGTGAAACTGTGACGCTTGATGCAAACACACGTACACGTGTTGCGGTCGTTGAAAAAAGCAAAGTGGTAGAAGAAGAAGTGCTGGAAGACGATCAGGATGATATCCTGGCTGACGCTGATACTGACGATGATACAAACATCGACGATGATCTACTTGAAGACGATGACGACGACAACGTGTCGCTGGATGAGATCGCCGATGTAGCTGCGGACGATGACGAAAGCTAATAATTCTACCTGGGAAATTTCCCTTGAACTGCCATAGGCGGTTACGTAGACACACGCAGACAGGGTGGTCTTGCCACCCGCACTGATGGGGCCTTAGCTCAGCTGGGAGAGCGCTTGCATGGCATGCAAGAGGTCAGGGGTTCGATCCCCCTAGGCTCCACCAATTCTCATACAATCAATCCTCTGGCGAACAATTGCACCTGGGCGACGGGCAATTGAGAAATTGGCTATGCAAATTCCCGCATACATGTGACTGCCTTCTGGTTCACATCCCCCTATCAAATGGCGTTATCTGGTAGCATGGACGCAGAGCCCATGCACTGAATGGGGTTCCAGAATGCCTCAGAACTCATTTTGCACCCGGTTGCAAATAACTGTTGACTTCATGGGTGCGATTGATGCACGACTCTCAAGAAAGCTATTGTTGCACATGCTCGCAATCAGAGTTTTGGGGGAAATCATTGGTCAAGTTTGCCGTGAACCATATGACGGTTGCAGGTGCCTCATTTGAAGGGTTACTTGAGATTGCATCCAAGCTGCATGTCGAGGGAATCGAGCTGCGCAACGATTTGTCGGCTTCACTGTTTGATGGGCTTGACCCGGAACAAGCGGGCAAACTCGTCAGGTCCAAGGGCCTAAAGATTTTTTCATTGGCTGAAGTGAAGATGTTCAACAATTGGTCAGCGTCCAAAGCGACAGAAGCCAACGAACTAATACAAATCGCCGCCGGGTGTGGCGCGGAGGCAATCAGTCTTATTCCGCGCAATGATGGCGTGGGTACGCAACCTTCACAGTGCCGTTCCAACCTGCGTATTGCGCTTCAGGGCTTACGCCCGATGCTGGAAGAGTATGGCCTTATTGGGCTAGTGGAGCCGTTGGGATTTCAAACCAGTTCTCTAAGATTCAAGGCAGAAATTGTTAAAGAGATTGACGCATTGAATGCGGCGAATTGCTTTAAACTTATCCATGACTCTTTTCACCATGTTCTGGCAGGTGAAACTGCGATCTTTCCAGCACATACGGGCGTTGTACACATATCTGGAGTGACGGATCCAAGCCTGACACCGGGGCAGATGCAAGATAAGGACCGGGTGCTCATAGATGATCGGGACCGGTTGCAAAACGTTGATCAAATTAGATGCCTTATAGCGGGTGGTTTTAATGGCCCGATCTCGTTCGAGGCTTTTTCAGAAGACGTCCATAATCATTCTGATCCGGTCGCTGCGCTTTCGCGATCAATGCTTTTCATCGAATCTGGATTGGCTGCAATGGCTGCCTGAACCGGACTTGGTGAGTTCAACGCCCCACAGGGGCACCGGTATTTGTATTGGGGTGTGCCGGAACCCCATTGGGAGGAAATCCATGAAGAAAATTCTACTTACAACTGGTCTTGCCGCCATAGTGGGCACGTCAGCAATGGCGCAGGAAATCGGTGCAACGATTTCGCGGTTTGACGACAACTGGCTGACAGTGATGCGTAACGGCATGACCGAGCACGCGGCCAGCATGGATGGTGTATCACTACAGATGGAAGATGCGACCGATGATTTGGCCAAGCAGATCGATCAGGTGAAGAACTTTGTCGCATCCGGCGTTGACGCTATTATCGTGAACATCGTTGATACATCAGCTGGCGCAGCGATTACCGAAGCTGCTGGTAGCACGCCATTGGTTTTCGTTAACCGCGAGCCTGACAACGTGAACGAACTGCCTGCAACTCAGGCGTTTGTGGCTTCGAACGAGATCGAATCGGGCACATTGTCAGCGTTTCAAGTTTGCAACAATCTGCGTGCTGACGGCAAAGCAGGTGGTGCAACTGGTTACCTGATGAACGGCCAGCTGTCCAACCAGGCCGCTGTTCAGCGTTCCAAGGACGTACATGACATCATCGGCATCGACATGTGCAGCTTTATGACCATCATTGATGAGCAGACAGCAAACTGGTCACGCGATGAAGCACAGGATCTCATGACCAACTGGATGTCTTCCGGTGAGCCATTTGACTTCGTTCTAGCTAACAATGACGAAATGGCCATTGGCGCGATCCAGGCAATGAAGGCAGCGGGCATTGATATGGCTGACGTTCAGGTTGGTGGTGTTGACGCCAGCCAGGATGCTTTGCTGACGATGCAAGCCGGAGACTACGACGTCACTGTTTTCCAGGACGCCTATGGTCAGGGAAGCGGTTCTGTGAACACAGCGCTCGCGCTGGCCGCTGGCGAAACGGTAGACCAGAAAGTTTACATTCCGTTCAAACTGGTCACACCGGCCAATATGGACGAGTTCCTCAGCAAGAACTAAATTTGGTTCTAACCTGAATCGGTGGGACGGCATCACAGGTGCCGTCCCGTATTCTTACAAGCGCTAACAGGGGGCGTTCAAGAATGGCAGATACCAGCCACGGCACCGGCGGACTTACGTTTGACAAGAGCAAAAGATCCTGGCCCAACGAAATGAACATCCTACTGGCGTTGATTATTATCATCGTTATATTTGAGATTTTGGGGCAGCTTTTGCCCTATATGAACGGCCAAAGTTTCCTTTTTGATACGCGGGGCCGATTTGATACGATTTTCAACGAGGCGCGATTACAGATTATCATTCTGCAGGTTGCCATCATCGGAATTATCGCGCTTGGCGTGACGCAAGTAATTATCACTGCC